>Ga0306924_10000207_pt1 | contig 45230 bp, 44 predicted proteins | sample sta12Can44000111_FD_203756 | JGI IMG/M metagenome (GOLD analysis project Ga0306924, IMG submission 203756) | Lab enrichment of tropical soil microbial communities from Luquillo Experimental Forest, Puerto Rico - statanox.12C.anox.44.000.111 (v2)... | ecosystem: Environmental > Terrestrial >... | reverse complement strand
GATCACCGTCAGCGGTCATAAGTTGGAGCCATGCGCGAGCGCGAACGCCGAAAACGCTACCGCCGGGCCGATGATGACCAATGGCACCAGCGATGCGATCCGCCAGCCTCCGACCCAGGTATACGCAAACCACCCCTGCAGGATGAAATACAGGGGCATGCTCGCCATTAGGACGAGGCCTATTGCATCCACGATCTTCAGCGCCCCGATGCCGGGGCCGCGGTCGCCAAATCAGGATCCGCGGTGGATCGGATCGATCCAGCGAACCTCTTCCGGCCGCTCGACCGGCTCGATGTCGAGATTGACGACGACCGCCTCGTTGTCGCTGCGCACCAGGACGCATTCGAGCGTCTCGTCGGTCGAGGCGTTGATCTCCTGGTGCGGCACATAAGGAGGCACGAAGATGAAATCGCCGGGGCCGGCCTCGGCGACATATTCGAGCCGCTCGCCCCAGCGCATCCGCGCCCGTCCCTTGAGGACATAAATCACGCTTTCGAGATGCCCGTGGTGGTGCGCGCCGGTCTTCGCGTTGGGGTGGATCTTGACCGTGCCAGCCCAGATCTTTTGCGCCCCGACGCGGGCAAAATTGATTGCCGCCGCGCGGTCCATGCCCGGGGTCTGCGCGGTATTCGGGTCGAGCTGGTCGCCCGGGATCACCTTGACCCCGTGGACCTTCCAATCGATCGGCTCGTGCGGCTCGCTCATCCCATCATCCCCGCGCGGTTTGAGGCTCCTGCTGATATGGTTGCTCCGTAGCGTAAAAGGAGTTGCCGATGAAGCTCGCCGTGCCCGACCTGATCTCGAATTCCTATTTCCCGGCGGTGGCGGCGGTCGAGCTCGGGTTTTTCAACGAGCAAGGCCTCGACGTCGCGCTCGAGCTGGTCTTCCCGGTCGACAAGGCGTACCAGGCGATGCGCGACGGCGCGGTCGATTTCGTCGGCGGCTCGGCCCATTCGGTGCTCGCCGCGTTTCCCGAGTGGCAGGGCGTCAAGCTGCTGTGCGCACAGGCGCAGGGCATGTACTGGTTTCTCGTCATGCGCGCCGATATCGGCGCTGTGCGCGGCGATGTCAGTGTGGTGCGCGGGCGAAGCATTGGCGCCGCGCCATGGGTCGAGATGGGTCTGCGTCGACTCCTGATCGAAGCCGGCCTCGACCTCGAGCGCGACCAAGTGACAATCGCTCCGGTACCGGGCGCCTCGGGAACCAACGTCAATTTCGGCCTGACCGCCGCCAAAGCGCTCGAAGACGGCAAGATCGACGGGTTTTGGGCCAACGGCATGGGCGCCGAAGTCGCAGTAGGGCGCGGCGTCGGCGCCGTTGTTCTCGATGTGCGCCGCGGCGACGGGCCGAGAGCGTGCTTCAACTATACGATGGCCTCGCTCGCGGCGACCGATCGGCTGATCGACGGCTCTCCCGAGATCGCCGCGGCGGCAGTCCGCGCAATCGTCAAGACCCAAGCGGCGCTGAGAGCCGATCCCGCACGTGCCGGCGAGGTTGGCCGCAAGCTGTTCCCTCCAGCCGAGGCGGCGCTGATTACCGAGCTGATCCGCCGCGACCTGCCCTATTACGACGCCACGATCTCGTCGGATTTCGTTGCCGGGATGAACCAATTCGCCCGCGACATCGGCATCCTCAAAGGCACGGTCCCCTACGATCGGGTCGTCGCCGCCCGCTTTGCGCCATTGTGGCAGGGCCACTGACGGCTCAGGTGCCAAGTAATCTCTCAATCAGTTGCGGCACCCAGCCGCTTGCGTTTTTTGCCGAAATGATAATAATCGCGAGTATCATGGCGCGGACCATCAACGTGATGCCGAGCGCCACCAAGCCGCGCCAGCCCACTCCCCGGAAGCGCTGTCTTCCAAGCATGAAATCGTAATCCACAATCATCGCACCTCCCGGCTCGAGCCTCATGCTTGCGACGAATGTTGCTATAATGTTCGCCATCTGTCAACATTAATTAATTTCACAACATCCCGGACTTGATTGACAGCAGCAGATGCCGAGCGTCGTATGGCGGCGGTCCCGGCCCGCGAGAGGAAGCCATGCCGTCGCCGAACACCGACCCGGCTCTGTTGCCCGCTCACTTCATGTCGGCCGAAATCGCCGCCCGCCGGCTCTCGCCGGTCGACATCGTCGATGCCATGCTCAAACGGATCGAGTCCGCGGACGGAAAGCTGCATGCCTTTGTCGAGGTTTACGAAAAGGAAGCCCGGCTCGCCGCCGAGGCGGCCGACAGGGCGGTCCGCTCGGGTCACGCGGTCGGCCCGCTGCACGGCATCCCGATCGCGCTCAAGGATCTGATCGAGATCGAAGGACGCGTCACGACCGGCGGTTCGCAGGTCTGGCGCGAGCGGCGCTCGAGCTATACGGCCACGCTCGCAAAACGGCTGATTGCCGCCGGGCTGATTGTAATCGGCAAGACGCATACGGTCGAATTCGCGATGGGCGGCTGGGGCACCAACCAGCATCGGGGCACGCCGTGGAATCCCTGGGACCCTAAGGTCGCGCGCACTCCCGGCGGGTCGAGCAGCGGCTCCGGCGTGGCGGTCGCGGCCGGTTTCGCGCCGTGGGCGATCGGCACCGATACCGGCGGCTCGGTGCGATTGCCGGCATCCTGGTGTGGTCTCACCGGCCTCAAGACGACGATCGGCCGGGTGAGCACCTATGGCATTCTGCCGCTCGCTCCGACCCTCGACACGCCCGGTCCGATGGCGCGCTCAGTCTCGGACGCAGCCTTGCTCTACAATGTAATGCAGGGGCCGGACCGGCTCGATCCCCGCACCCGCGGCATCGAGTCGAGCGATCCGTTGCCGCTGTTGAAGCGGGGTGTGCGCGGGCTGCGCCTTGCCCGCATGCCCGAGGCTGAGCGAGCGGGCGTCGCCATCGATGCCCTTGCTGCTTACGACACATCAGTCGAAGCGCTCGCACGGCTCGGCGCCGAGATCGTTTCGGTCGCGCTGCCGCGCCGGATGAGCGATTTCACCGACCTTACCGGCCGGATCATCGGCGCCGAGGGCTATTTCCTGCTCGGCCATTTGGTCGACGACATGAGTTTGCCGATCGATGATGCGGTGCGGCCGCGCATCGGCGCCGGCCGGAATATCTCGGCACGGGATTACCTGCGGGCGCTGAGCGAGCGCGAGCAGGCGAAACGGGAGTTCGCAGCGGCGCTCGACGGGATCGACGCACTGCTGACGCCAACGACACTGACCGCCGCCATCCCGCTCGGCGAGGTCGATCAGAGCTCGACACCGGCGCATTTTACGCGTTTCGTCAATGCACTGAATTTGTGCGCACTGGCATTGCCCAACGGCTTCACTGCGAATGGGCTGCCGCTATCGCTGCAGATCGTCTGCTCCGGATACGACGAGGCGACCGCTTTGCGCATCGGCTGGGCGTATCAGGAGGCTACTGACTGGCACGAGCGCCGCCCGCCGGACATGGGCTAGTCCGAGGAAAGGAGGCGACCGATGGACCCGGTGCTTCCCGCTTATAGACCCGTCGGCGAGCGACGGTTCCGCGAAACCTCGGGGCTTTATTACGAGGATTTCGAGCCCGGCGACATCTTCGAGCACCGTCCGGGCCGGACCATACTGGAAGCCGACAATACGTGGTTCACATTGCTGACGATGAATATTCAACAGGTCCATTTCGACGCCGAGTATGCGGCCAAGACCGAATGGAAAAAGCCGCTCGTCAACAGCGCCTTCACTCTCGCGCTGTTGACCGGCATGAGCGTGCGAACGGTCAGCGCCAAAGTCGTCGCCAATCTCGGCTGGGACCAGGTCAAGGCGGCCGCGCCCGTTTTCGCCGGCGACACGCTCTATGCCGAGAGCAAAGTCCTCTCGAAGCGCGAGTCGAACCGCCGGCCCGGCCAGGGCATCGTCACGATCGAGACCCGCGGTTTCAACCAGCACGGCACGGTAGTGATGACGTTCGAGCGCACGATGCTCATTTACAAGCGCGGCCACTCCCCGGAATCGGCCGCCGGTTACTGAGAATATTGCCCGAATCCGGGCAAACCACTTGCTATTCAAGCGCCAATTTCGCACGGTGGGCTCATGTCGGAGTCTGCCGAGTTCGACGAGCTTATCGCTTATTTGGTTCGTACGAGTCGCCTCGGTCATTCGGAGGCGGTGCGTCTCGTCGACGAAGTGCTCTCGTTCCTGAACGAGCGTCCGGAAGAGTTTGTCTGCCGACGCCACCGCATATTGCAGGCCGAGGGCCGGTCGAATGACGAAATTTTCTCGCGTCTGGCAGCGGAATTGAAGTGCTGGCGGTTTCGTGCGCCCGATTACAGCGAGCGGCAGATCCGGCGGATCATTTACGGCTGAGGAGCGCGACGGGATGTGCGGCATCGTCGGTTACATCGGCAAGCGCGACGCGGCGCCGATTTTGATGGAAGGTCTGCATCGGCTTGAATACCGCGGCTACGATTCTGCCGGCATGGCGGTCGTCGACCGCAGCGGCGTGTTACGTCTTGCCAAATGCAAGGGACGCGTCCGCGAACTCGAAAAACTCCTGCCGCATCGCTTCAAAGGTTCGCCCGGCATCGCGCACACGCGCTGGGCGACGCATGGCGAGCCGAGCGATCGCAATGCCCACCCGCATTGCGATGGGACAAACCGTATCGCGGTCATCCATAACGGCATCATCGAAAACGCCGCGGTGCTGCGCGCCCGCCTCGAGACCGCCGGGGTCGCCTTTCGCTCCGACACCGACACCGAGGTGCTGGCGCATCTGATAGCGGCAATGCCGGACGGGTCGCTGGAGGCGGCGGTCCGAGCCGCATTGAGGATGGTCACCGGCACTTACGGGCTCGCCGTGCTGGACGCGGCGCGGCCCGACGCCATCGTCGCCGCCCGCAACGGCAGCCCGGTCGTGCTCGGCATTGGCGAGCGTGAGATGTTTGTCGCCTCCGATCCTGCAGCGCTCGTCCGGCACACGCGCAACGTCGTGTATCTCGTCGACGGCGAACTGGCCATTGTGCGCGCCGACGGCTTCGCGACCTCGATGCTCGACGGCGGGCCGACCGCCAAGAGCCCATCGACGATCGCCTGGACAAACGAAGCCTTTGACAAAGGCGATTTCACTCATTTCATGAAGAAGGAGATCGCCGAGCAGCCGGACGCCGTCAGACGAACGTTGAGCGGCAGGCTCGAACCACGCTTTCAGACGACACATCTGGGCGGTCTCGAAATGGCCGCGCACGAGCTATTGGACATCCGCCGGATCGAGATCCTGGGCTGCGGCTCCGCCTATATCGCCGGCTGCATCGGCGCTCATATCATCGAGCAATTGGCACGGCTGCCGGCGCATGCCGAACCGGCCTCCGAATTCCGCTACCGCAACCCGGTCATCGAGCGCGACACGCTCTATATCGCGGTAAGCCAGTCGGGTGAAACCTTCGACACACTGGCTGCGATACAGGAGATCAAGCGCAAGGGCGGCCGCGTGCTGGGCATCGTCAATGTGGTCGGCAGCACGATCGCCAGAGAATGCGCCCGAGGCATTTACTTGCACGCCGGGCCCGAGGTCGCCGTCGTATCGACTAAGACCTTTAGCTGCACTTTGGTCGCGCTGTCACTTTTCGCGATTCATCTCGGGCGCATTCGTGATCTGTCGACGGCTGATGGGGCGCGATTGATCGATGCTCTCACGAGACTGCCCGAGCAGATCGACGCAACCCTTGCGCGAGAGGAGGAAATCGTCCGTTTGGCCGAGGGGCTCGTGACGTGCGAGCACGCCTTTTTTATCGGCCGCGCTGCCGGGCATGCCGTGGCGATAGAGGGCGCCCTCAAGCTCAAGGAGGTCAGCTATCTCCACGCCGAGGCCTATTCCGCCTCCGAACTCAAGCACGGGCCGCTGGCTCTCATCACGTCGCAAACGCCAACAATCGTCGTGCTGCCGCGCGACGACTTGTTTGCCAAAAACATCTCGACGATCGAAGAAATTCGCGCGCGGGAGGGACCTGTCATCGCAGTGACCCACTCGGGGAGGTTGCCGGTGGCGGTCGGCAGCGCGTTCGAGGTACCCGCCTCCGAGCCGGAGCTGGATCCTATTCTGCTCAACATCCCGCTGCAGCTGCTCGCCTATCACGTGGCCCTGAAGAAGGGCTGCGATATCGATCATCCTCGTAACCTGGCGAAATCGGTCACCGTCGAATGAGGCTCGGTCAGAGCCCAAGCCCGAAGCGGCGAGTGAGGAAATCGAGCACGTCGGCGGCGCAGCGGTCGGGAAAGGCGTCGCAGATGTTGTGCGGCGCGCCCTCATAGACACGCATCTCCACGTCTTTGACGTAGCGGCGGAACGGCTCGTAATTGGCGGTCGAACCGATCGGCTCGGCGCCCGGGACGACGACGAGCGTCGGGCAGCGAATGCGGTGGAGCTCGTCACTCCAGTCGTAACTTGCCATCAGCAGCACGAATTTGCCGATGTAGGCCGCGTTGTTCTTGGCCGCTTCGTCGAGGAACCACTCGACGAGCCCCGCATCGATCTTGTCGAGCGGCAGGCGATCGGCGATCGTTTCGGCCAGAAAAGCGCGCAGGCCCTTCGCCTCGATCTGCGGGATCCAGCTCGGCGCCTGACTGTTCCTGAGCCCCGGCGTCGAGCCGAACAGCATCAGGCTGCGCACCCGCTCGGGATGGTTCATCGCCAGCTGCTGGCCGAGATAGCCGCCGGCCGAATTGCCGACGATATGAGCGCTGTCGCAACCGAGCTGATCCATCAGCTCGGCAACGTCCTGTACCAACCGCTCGAGCGTGAGCCGATGATCCCCGGCGGGGATTGGCGAGCTGCCGTGACCGCGCAGATCCATCCGCACGACACGGTAATGACGGCTGAGCGGCGGGACCCACGCGTAATAGCGCCGCGCGCTGCCCATTGCTGCGTGCAGCAACAGTAAAATCGGCGCCTTCTTCCATGGGTCGGTGAAGTCGTCGATGCAATAGCCGAGCCGCACACCGTCGCTAGCGATAAAACTGTCCACAGCGCACTCCTCGGATCCCTGCCCCCGCGAAAGCGGGGGTCCAGGGGCAAGCGATCGAGGCTCGCCGCCCGAGTAGATTCCCGCTTTCGCCGGAATGACGAGAAATACCTAGCTTATCTTGCCTCTCCATCGGCGATCATCTACGACCGCTCGCAGCGACGCAACCTGCCCAGTTTTGGAGGCATCATGAAGATCGGGATTTTTCTCACCTGTCAGCACCCTCCCGGAAGCGACATGATTGCTGCCCTGGAAGGCCACGACGCGCGCCGCGCCCGTCGCGCGACCGCGGCTGGGATGCCGTCGCAACCGGTCAGCATTATCTCAGCGAAGGGGTGCGGCAGGTCCAGCTCGTGCCGTTTCTGGCGCGGCTCGCCGCCGAAGCGGGCGAGATGACCGGCATTGCCGGCGTGCTGTTGACCACTCTGCACAATCCGGTTGAGGTCGCCGAGGCCATTGCCTCGGTCGACGCAATCTGGCGCGGCAATTTCGTCTTCGGCGTCGGCCTCGGTTATCGCGATGTCGAGTTCGACGCCTTCGGCGTGCCGCGCGGACACCGCGTGCGCCGTTTCGAGCAGTGTCTGGAGGTCGTCAAACGACTGTGGACCGAGGACAATGTCAGCTTCGAGAACGAGGTGTGCAAATTATCGAATGTGACGATGACCTGCCGCCCGGTCCAGCAACCCCATCCGCCGATCTGGTTTGCCGCCAACAACGATCGCGCGGTGCAGCGCGCCGCACGTCTCGGCGACAGCTGGTTCATCAATCCGCACGCCACGATCCCCGAAATCGAGCGTCAGCTCGGGCTGTACCGCGCCGAGCTGACGCGTCTGGGCAAACCGTTTCCTAGCGTGCTGCCGTATATCCGCGAGATCTATTGCGCAAAGGACCGGACAACGGCGCTGCAAATGGCCGGCCCCCATCTTTCGGAGAAATACCGAACCTATGCCCAATGGGGACAGGACGAGGTACTGCCTGGAGAGGACTCGTTCCGCCAGCCTTTTGATGATCTGCTGCGCGACCGCTTCGTGCTCGGCAGCCCCGAGGAATGCTACGAGCAGCTGCGTCCGTGCTGGGAACAAGCCGGGGCGAATTTTCTCATGTTCCGCACGCACTGGAGCGGCATGCCGGTCGGCCACGCATTGGCGAGCATGCGGCTGATCAGCGACGATCTGCTGCCCGCGCTACACCGGATCACGGCCGCGAATATGTGACCGGAATGCCGTCGTTCCCGTGCAAGCGGGAACCTAGGGCTGAGCGCACTGCCGGCCGCCCTGGGCCCCCGCTGCGCGGGGGCGACGAAGGAGGGATCAGCCCTCGGGCGGGAAGAAGACGAGGGTGCGGACCTCGAGGCTTTCGCGCGGCGGCGCGTCGGCTGGGGAGGTCGGGTCGTCGAAGCCGGTGTGCCCGGAAAACCGCGCCGCTCCCGTCGGCGCCGAGTCGAAGCACCGGATCAGGACGGGTTCGTCGGGCTCCATCTTCGGGAAATAATAATACCGCTGGTTCGGATTGTAGGTGATCGAATAGGTCTCGCCCGTCCGGTCCGGGTATTTCAGGTCGCTCGCGATCAGGTTTTCTTCGGAGAGGCTCTGTGCGTCACAGAGCACGAGCGGCGATTCCATCACCGGCCCGCTAATCGGCCGCCATAAATTGATGATCGCGAAGCGGTGCTTCAATAGCTCCTCCGCCTCGGCGCCCATCAGATCGCGCACCCGCTGCGGCGCCGACCATGCAGTGTAGTCGTCATGCACGCGCTTTGCCGGTATTTTTATGGCATTGCCTTTTACCGACATTGCCGCGTTGCGCACGATATGGTCGAAGGCCACGACGCGCGCCGCGCCCGTCGCCTCCTTTATGACGCGCTCGCATTCGGGATAATAGACCCGGGCTATTTCCTCCGCGTCATAAAAATTCTGTACTGCGGACTGATGGCGCAACAGTACGAACCCCTCTCGGTCCAATGACAGCTGCCCGATCAGCGGCCGCGCATTGCGAATTTTCACCCAATGCTCTTCGCTCTCGCCGGTCCTGACAGGGACCCCAGCAGGAGGCTCGTAATTGTAGGCGACCGGCTTCTCCGCCATTGGAACGAGGAAGTTGAGCGGTGCGGTGATGCCCTTCAGATCGGCGACTGCCGGGCCGTCCATCATATCCTCCGCGTCTTGACTGTCGTGCCGGTTGAACCCTAGGCGAACGGGTTGTGACCGTCAACCAGCGGCAGGATTGTGCCAAAGCCGCCACGTTGCACGTGTTCCTAGGGACCAGGCTTCTCCGATCCCTCGGGAAGGGACAGAACTTCAATTGTTATCGGCCGGTAAAGCTTCAGGATATCGCTGGCGAATTCGACCTGCTCGTCGGTCACGACCCGCACGAAGACTGCTGTCTCGCCATCGCGAATATGGCTGGCGAAAGTTTCGCGGGCGTTTCCAACCAAGAGCGGGTCGAGCAGCATAGACGCAAGATCAGTCTCCAATGCCGGAGCAGGGCCGACCTCTTTTAGCACCCTATGTGCAATGTCGCTCGATGACAGACCCTCTGTGACGAGCCGATGGACCGTGTCCGAGGCGATACCGCTCGATTGAAACAGCCCGATGACCAAGCGCTCCGCCATGCGGCTCTCCCCTCACACATTCCGTCCCGGCGCCCAGGCCTCGGGGGCGCGCGGTTCGAGATCGGTAACGACATCAACGACGACCGGCTCGGCCGCCGCCAACGCCTCGGCGAGAGCGGGTGCAATCTCCGCCGGTTGCTCGACGCGGATGCCGCGCACACCGAAGCTCCTCGCCACCGCCGTGAAGTCGGTCGGTCCAAAGCGGATCAGCTCCTCTCCCCTGCCCGGCCGGTTGCCGGCGGCGCGCCGCACGCCAGTAAGGTTCTGGCCAAAGCCGGAATTGTTGTTGACGACGACTGTGACGGGAATCTGGTAGCGGTGCGTCGTTTCCAGCTCCGCGAGATGGTAATAGAACCCGCCATCGCCGGTAAAGCACAGCACCTTGCGCCCAGCCGCTGCACATTGGGCGCCGAGCGAGGCTGGGAACGCCCAGCCGAGCGATCCCGCCGCCCGCAAATAGGTCTGAGCGGCGCCGTTGAGCTCGATCATCGTGCCGGTCCAGATCCCGGAATAGCCGGTATCCGCGACCAGGACACCGTCGGCGGGCAGGGCTCTGGTGATCTCGGCGCACAGCCGCTCGACGCGGATCGGCGCGGCGTTGTTCTCGGTGAGCGGGGTCATCGTTGCCCGCCAATCGGCAACGATGCGCGAAGCGTCTTCTGCGAAGCTCCTGTCGCGTGCAGGCGTCCCAATGACCTCGACGAGACGGGCTAATGTCACTTTCGGGTCGCCGACAATGCCCGTCGTGTTCGGGTAGCTGCGGCCAATCTCCAACGGATCGGCCTCGATCTGGACGATTTTTGTGTCGCGCGGCGGCACCGCCCAGTTGAGCGTCACCTGATCGCCGGTGTCGCAGCCAACGAACAACACGAGATCGGCGCCGTGCACGATGCGGTTCGCCGGCGGCGCCGAGTAGCTGCCCGCGACGCCGGCCGAGAGCCGGTGCCGGGTCGGGATGATGCCACGCGCGCCGAGCGTGGTGGCGACCGGCGCCTGCAACGCCTCCGCCAATGCGAGCACCTCTGGTCCGGCTTGCGACGCCGCAGCGCCATCGCCGGCGACGATCAAAACCCGGCCGGCTGCGGTCAGTGCCGCTGCAGCGCGTTCGATATCGGCGGCGTCGGCAACCGGCCGATGCACCGGGATGCGCCGCGCCTCGGGATCGATGACCGGCGCCTCGCTCGTCTGCCCGAGCTCGATCACATCGCCTTGCAGGCCGCAAAAATCGAGGTGCGTCGGGCGTGACGTCTCCGCCAGCGCGGCGCGCCAGGCGAGCCGCAACAGACGCGGCAGTTCGGCCGTGGAATCGACCGGGGTGGAGAATTTCGTAACCGCAGCGAAAAGCGGCGCGTGCGCGATCTCCTGATAGGCATTGCGGTGCTGAAAGGCGGGCTCCTTGCGGCCGGTCAGCGCCACGACCGGGCTGCGGCCCAGATAGGGGTCCTGAAGGCCGGAAGCGAGATTGGCGGCGCCGACCGACTGCGCCATGCACACCCCCGGCCGGCGCGCGACACGGGCGTAGCCGTCGGCCATATAGGCCGCTGCCTTTTCCGAATGGGCGAGGATATGCGCCACTCCCAGATCGCCCAGCTGCAGCAAGGTGCGGCGCAATACCGACTCGACAAAGAAGACATGCGTGGTGCCGGCCCCGGCCAGCGCCCGCGCCAGCCATTCGGCGCCGTTCATCGATCCTTGCTCGCTCAATCTCGTCTCCTCCCACGGCTCATTGTCGCCCGGCAACCGATGCTCGCCTATTCGTCACGCCGGCGCAACGCCAGGGTCCATCTCGCCGTGACGCGAGCCGCTCATCTCAGTTATTCGGTGTTCTCGCCGATCGGCGGCGCCCGCTTCACAGCGACCGGCGAGTCGAACGGGCGTACGGGACAGCCGATCACGCAAAAACAACCGCGCGTCGGTGATGATATCGAAGATCGTTTCGCGATCGCGCAGATGGTGGGCGCGTGCGGCGGCCGAGGAGATTACCGCCATGCGGCTATTGTTCAGAACGGGATGTCGTCGTCGAGGTCGTTGACCGGCGTGCGCCCGCGGGCCGGCATCGCAGGTCCGGAGCCTCGTGGCTCGTCACCGAAACCCTCGTCGTAACCGGAGTCGATCGGCGGGCCGCCGGCGCCGCGGGCGCCACCCGCACCATCCAGCATCGTCAGCTCGCCGCGGAAGCGCTGCAGCACAACCTCGGTCGTGTAGCGCTCCTGGCCGCTGTTATCGGTCCATTTGCGGGTCTGCAGGGCGCCTTCGACGTAAATCTTGGAGCCCTTCTTCAGATATTTCTCCGCAATCTCGGCAAGCCGCTCGTTGAAGATCACGACGCGGTGCCACTCGGTGCGTTCCTTGCGCTCGCCCGACACTCGGTCGCGCCAACTCTCCGAGGTGGCGACCGCCAGATTGGCGATCCGCACGCCGTCTTGGGTTGATCGGATCTCCGGATCGCGACCGAGATTGCCGACCAGGATAACTTTGTTGACGCTACCAGCCATCGGATCACCGCACGCTCGTGGTCGTTGGGGACCCCATCTTACCAACCCCTACAAATGTTCCTACTTTATTCTGCATGGATACCTATCTCTCCCCCGTTTACGATCCGATCAGTGACCTCGAGCCAAGCACGCGGATAGCGGCGGCTTCCGCCGCGGCCGAGGACCTCGGCCTCCTCGACGCCTATTCACGGGCCGTCATCGGCGCCGTCGACCTGGTCGGCCCCGCGGTCCTTCATCTTCAGATCAGCGGCGCCAAGGACGGCTCGGGCGGCGCCGGCTCAGGCGTCGTCTTTACCCCCGATTCGTATGTGCTGACCAACAGCCACGTCGTCAGCGGCGCGCGCAAGATCCAGGCGACCTTTCCCGACGGGCGCAGCCTGCCAGCGCACCTGATCGGCGACGACCCCGATACCGATCTCGCGGTCTTGCGCCTCGACGGCGAGACGCCGACCTTTGCCCGGCTCGGCGATTCGCGAAAGCTTCGGGTCGGCCAGCTGGTCGTCGCGATCGGCAACCCGTTCGGCTTTCAATGCACCGTTACCGCCGGCGTCGTCAGCGCCCTCGGCCGCTCATTGCGCACCCGCTCCGGGCGGCTGATCGACAGCGTGATCCAGACCGACGCTGCGCTCAACCCGGGGAACTCCGGCGGGCCGCTCGTTACCGCGTCGGGCGAGGTCGTCGGCATCAACACCGCGATCATCGGCATGGCGCAGGGCATCTGCTTTTCGATCTCGGCAAGCACGGTCGAATTCGTCGCGTCGCGGCTGATCCGCGACGGCAAGGTGCGGCGGTGCTATATTGGCGTGGCTGGACAGAACGCGCCATTGCCGCGCCGCGTCGTGCGCTTCCACGAGCTCATCCGCGAAACCGGCGTGCGCATCCAGTCAACCGCGCCCGACGGCGCGGCGCGCGCCGCCGGATTGACCAGCGGCGACATCATCGTTGCGGTCGACGGCATTCCGGTCGGCGATGTCGACGAATTGCACCGGCTGATGACCGAGGAGCGGGTCGGCAAGGCGGTCCCCGTGACCGTGCTGCGGCTGTCGCAAAAACTCGACATCGTCGTCACTCCGCGCGAATCGCCGCCGCGTCCGGTGGCGTGAAATGCCCCTCACCCTAGCCCTCTCCCCGGATCCGGGGAGAGGGAATCCCAACAATGCTCCCTCGCTCCGCGCGAGCGGGGAGAGGGTCGGGGTGAGGGGCGAGGGTGGTAGCGTCGAGACCCTACCCGCGCTAATTTCAGAACTATGCAGCAGTTGATCCGGATCCGCGGCGCGCGCGAGCACAATCTCAAGAACATCGATGTCGACCTGCCGCGTGACAGCCTCGTCGTGATCACCGGCCTCTCGGGGTCCGGCAAGTCCTCGCTCGCCTTCGACACGATCTATGCCGAGGGGCAGCGCCGTTATGTCGAGAGCCTGTCGGCTTATGCCCGGCAATTCCTCGAATTGATGCAGAAGCCCGAGGTCGAATCGATCGAAGGGCTGTCGCCGGCGATCTCGATCGAGCAGAAGACGACCTCGCGCAACCCGCGCTCGACGGTCGGCACGGTGACCGAGATCTATGACTATATGCGGCTGTTGTGGGCGCGCGTCGGCGTGCCCTATTCGCCGGCCACCGGATTGCCGATCGTCAGCCAGACGGTGTCGCAGATGGTCGATCGGGTCCTGGCGATGCCGAAGGGCACCCGGCTCTACCTGCTGGCGCCGATCGTGCGCGGCCGCAAGGGCGAATACCGCAAGGAACTGGCCGAGCTGCAGCGGCGCGGCTTTCAGCGCGTCAAGATCGACGGCAAGATGTTTGAGCTCGACGAGGTCCGCGGGCTCAATAAGAACCTGAAGCACGACATCGAAATCGTCGTCGACCGCATCATCGTCGATAGCGAGCTCGGCAACCGCCTCGCGGATTCGTTCGAGACCGCCCTCGAGCTCGCCGATGGCATCGCGATCACCGAAAACGCCGATACCGGCGAGCAGACGATCTTCTCCGCGAAATTTGCCTGCCCGGTCTCCGGCTTTACGATCCCGGAGATCGAGCCGCGGCTGTTCTCGTTCAACAACCCGTTCGGCGCTTGCCCCTCCTGCGACGGGCTCGGGACCAAGCTCTATATCGACCCCGATCTCGTCGTGCACGACCCCCGGCGGAGCCTCGCCGAGGGCGCCGTCAGCCCTTGGTCGCATTCAAGCTCACAGTATTACACGCAGACGCTGGAGAGCATTGCCCGCCACTTTCGCCGGAGCATGCATACGGCGTGGCAGGACCTGCCGGAGAAGATGCGGCGCACGATCCTCCACGGGTCGGACGGTGAGCCGATCAAGATGACCTATGACGACGGGCTGCGGAAATACACGACCGAACGGCCGTTCGAGGGCGTCTTGCCGAACATGGAGCGGCGCTTCCGCGAGACCGACAGCGCCTGGATCAAGGAGGAGTTGGGACGCTACCAAAGCGCCAAGACCTGCGAGGTGTGCAGTGGCAACCGTCTCAAACCCGAGGCGCTCGCCGTCAAAATCGCCGGCCGGCACATCAGCCAGGTCGCAGCGCTGTCGATCGCCGAGGCCGGCACGTGGTTCTCCGGGATCAGTGGCGACCTCACTCCGAGCCAGCGCGAGATCGCGCAGCGGATCTTGAAAGAGATCAACGAGCGCCTCGGCTTCTTAAAAAATGTCGGTCTCGAATATCTGACCTTATCACGCTCCTCCGGCACGTTGTCAGGTGGCGAGAGCCAACGTATTCGCCTCGCCTCGCAGATCGGTTCCGGGCTGACCGGGGTCCTCTATGTTCTCGACGAGCCCTCGATCGGCTTGCATCAACGCGACAACGGGCGTCTGCTCGCGACGCTCAAGCGGCTACGCGACCTCGGCAATACGGTGATCGTCGTTGAGCATGACGAAGAGGCGATCCGCACCGCCGATTGGGTCGTCGATATGGGGCCGGGTGCCGGGATCCATGGCGGACATGTCGTCGGCGAGGGCACGCCCGAAGCGATCATGGCCAACCCGGAAAGCATCACCGGGCAATATCTGACCGGTAAGCGCGAGATCCCCGTGCCGCCGATCCGCCGAATGGGCCACCCCGGTCAGATCTTGCGGATCCTCGATGCGCGCGGGAATAACTTAAAGGGTATCACCGCCGAGATTCCGCTCGGCACCTTTTGTTCCGTGACCGGGGTGTCGGGCGGCGGCAAGTCGACCTTGATTGTCGAGACGCTGTACAAGGCGCTCGCCAAGCGGCTCAATAACGCTCGCGAGCAGTCCGCGCCGCTCCGCGGGCTCGAAGGGGTCGAGTTTCTCGACAAGATCGTCGACATTGACCAGTCGCCGATCGGCCGCACGCCGCGTTCGAACCCGGCGACTTATACCGGCTGCTTCACGCCGATCCGCGATTGGTACACCGGGCTCCCCGAGGCCAAGTCGCGCGGCTATCTGCCCGGGCGCTTCTCGTTCAACGTCAAGGGCGGGCGCTGCGAAGCCTGCCAGGGCGACGGCGTCATCAAGATCGAGATGCACTTCCTGCCGGACGTCTATGTGCAGTGCGATGTCTGCAAAGGTAGACGCTACAACCGCGAGACGCTCGAGGTGCTGTTCCGCGGCAAGAGTATTGCCGACGTGCTCGACATGACCGTCGATGAAGGCGCCGATTTTTTCCGCGCCGTGCCGGCGATCCGCGACAAGCTCGTGACGTTGCAGCGGGTCGGGCTCGGCTATATCCATATCGGCCAGCCGGCGACGACCTTGTCGGGCGGCGAGGCGCAGCGCGTAAAGCTGGCCAAGGAGCTCTCCCGCCGCGCCACCGGCCGGACCCTCTACATCCTCGACGAGCCGACGACGGGCCTGCATTTCGACGATGTAAGAAAGCTCCTCGACGTGCTGCATGCACTGGTCGAGGCCGGCAACACCGTGCTCGTCATTGAGCACAATCTCGAAGTCATCAAGACTGCCGACTGGATCATCGATCTCGGCCCCGAAGGCGGCGATGCCGGTGGTCGCATCGTCGCGACGGGTACTCCCGAGGACGTGGCGCTGTGCGAGGACAGCTACACCGGCCAGTATCTGCGCCCCTATCTCGAGCGCCGACCAGCCCAGCGTCGCCGCGCGGGATAAGAAACAGAATGAGGCGGGCTATCGGAGCCTCGTTCAGAGGCCGTTGCCCCACCGGCGTGCTTGCTCCTCGGCATCGTGATAGGCCGGCGTCGCCCCGCGTGCGGCCCGTGCGACGCCGGCGAGAAGAGCCGCTTCGCCAACATCATCTCCTGCTGACGTCGAGCACCGATATCGGCTGCTATGTGCCTGCTTTCGGCATTCGAGGGGGCCCTTGGCCCGCACCCAGTCCGCTACTTTCTCCAAAGACGGAAGCACGTAATGGGCCCCTGGACGGATACCCCACAAGTGGACGGTCTTGTTCCCGACAACCCATGTCGTCGCATCGGTGACCTGGGTCACGGTACCGGATACGATTTCGGTCGAGGCCATCGCAAACCGCTTCGGTGCAGAATAGCTCTCGCCCCGTCCGTTGATCGGCTCTCCGTCATGCTCCGCTGAGACGCTGAGGGCTTGCGAGGTCGCGTCAGGCTGCGTTGTCAGCTCGGCGGGAGCACATTTCGCGCCGGAATCAGAGATAACATCTCGAGGTGAATGGCTCAGCGAGTAAAGGCCAGCGCCGAAGAAAGCACCGATAGTCGCAGCGGCGACCAGTGCCACGCAAAGAAGATAGAGAAGACCGCCGACCCGAAACTCCTGCTCGGGACTCGGAGCCCCGAAGCCCGAGGCTGATGCGCTCGCTCCGACTGCGATATCCGACAGTCCACTCGGTTTTCGGGGAACCTCACTTCGCCGATCGATAGATGGCCACATGCGCCGGAGCCTACGTGTGGACACCGAGTGGCTGCGATTTGGCGATCCATCGAGCGAGGGGTCAACTAAGGTTTGATTCGACATATCCCAACTCCCCTCATTCGGGCCGATTCGCTATCGGTGCCCGAAGACGGCTGGAGAACAGTTGAAGATTCGGCCGCCATTTCCCTTGAAAGGTTAATAAATTATTAAATGCAACGCAAAGGTTAATAGTGGTGATTTCCGCTGTGCTCGGCGCCGACCTCTCCCGGTCGGCAGTTCGGATAATCGCCCCCTATCCTCGGCACGGCCGGGTCCGTGAGCCCGGGGTCTTTCATCGCAATCCGAGCCGCCGCCTCGGGGGCGGGCGCAGCTTGCAAAACAGATGGTTGGGATCAAGCCAAGCTTGTCTCGGCCAGCCGGATCTTACAGCCGCGGCGCGACGCTATTGGACTCGCGCTGAGGGACCTTTCGGAGTGCCGCGCGAACCGCTGCAGCCAACGTTTCGAGCGTAAACGGCTTCTTGACCAAGGTCTCGTGGCCGAGGGACTCCGCGAACCGGGACATATCCGCATAACCGCTGGCGAACAGCACTTTGAGGTCAGGCCGGTTGCAGCGCGCCAAGCGGATCGTATCGATGCCCGATAATCCAGGCATCACCAGATCAATTACTATCAGGTCGCAGGGTTCGCCTCGTTCGAGGATAGCCAATGCGTCTTCGCCGCTCCGGGCTTCGGCTACGCTACAGCCGATTTCTCCCAGATCTTGAGCGATCACCCAGCGAACATCGGGATCATCGTCCACCACGAGGATGTGGGCTCCTGCGATTTCCGCGACCGACCCGCTTCTGGGCCGCGCCAACGTCACCTCCGCCGTCGCGCGCGGCAAATAAATCTGCACCGTCGTCCCCTCGCCCAACCGGCTGCAAATGCGCACCGTGCCGCCGGATTGGCTGACGACCCCGAACACCATCGACAGGCCCAGTCCCGTCCCCTTGCCGATTTCCTTGGTCGTGAAGAAGGGCTCGAAAGCGCGCTCGATGACTTCGGGGCTCATTCCGGTCCCGGTATCGTGCATCGCCACCAGGACACAATCTTGGTCTGCCAGCTCGTCCGGAAGTTTGTCGCTTATCGCAGCAATGTTCACGGTTTCGATCGCGACTTTACCGCCCCCGGGCATGGCGTCGCGCGCGTTGATGGCGATGTTGAGGAGCGCCGTTTCGATCTGACCAACGTCGACCAGAACCGGCCAGAGCCCGGGCGCCAAGGCATGGCTGATCTCGACGGAAGGACCGATCGATCGGCTCAGCATCTGGGTGATCTCGACGATGATGGTGTTGAGGTCCGCAGCGACCGGATCGAGGCGCTGTTTACGCGCGAAGGCGAGAAGCGACTCGGTGAGCTGTGCGCCTCGTGATGCACCATGCTGTGCCGTGCGGAGCAAGCGTAAGCTGCTCTCGTCGGAAATGCGCGGTTCGAGCAGCGACAAGGACCCAGAGATAGCGGCCAACAAGTTGTTGAAATCATGCGCGACACCGCCGGTCAGCTGCCCCATCGCTTCCATCTTCTGGGCTTGCAGCAGCGCCGACTGAGCTTGCTCTCGGGCGTCGATCTCCGCCCGCAGCCGCTTATTGGCGGCGGCGAGTTCATGTGTGCGTTTAGCCACCATGCTCTCGAGCTGCTCTCGATTACGCGCCAATGTGGCGGCAGTGGTCCGGAGCGCGTCGCCGACCTGGTCAAGTTCACGTACCCCGCCGCTCACCCGGCCGACCGGTTCGCCGCTTCCGAGTGCCTTGGTAGCGGCTGTCAGTGCCTCGACCGGCCGCCGGATTGCCCCGGCCATCCATCGAGCTAGGACGAGGCTCAACGCGAGGGCAGCAGCCCCGCCGCCGAAGATTACCGACCGCGCCCGGCGAAGCGGTGCCTCGACAAATTCGCTTGGGACGCCGATCGCCACTGTCCAGCCGGTCATCGACGATCGCCGGAATGTGGAATAAACGGGGACGCCTTCACTCGTCACACCGGGAAACCAGCTGCCCTCAACCGCCCAGGCCATGGCCTGCCGAAGGCTAGGTCCAACCGGCTTGCCGAGAAAGCGATCGGCCTCGTGATTGCGCGCTACGATAATGCCTTTGCGATCGAATATTCCGGCAATCCAATCCGGGGAGAGATCCTGTTCTTGCAGCAACGCTGCGAGAATTTCCGGCCCGATCCCCATTGCCAATACGTAGACGACCTGCCCGTCGCGGAATACCGGCACTCCCACCACCAGGATCGGGCGCCGCAGGACGGCCCCCATGATCAGATCGGAGATCTGCGGTTTGCCCGCCGCAACGACGCGGTCGAGCATCTCGGTGTTGGTGGCGTGGGGGAGCGGTTCGCCGAATAACCGGGCCGTGCTGAGGAGCTGTTGTCCGCGGGTGTCGTGCAAGACGATCGAGGTGCCTCGAATCGCCAGCGCCGCCCGCATTTGCTCGTCAAAGGCGCGGAAATCGCCGGTCTGCAGGCTCGGCGAAGTGGCAAGCACCTGAAGCTCCGCCTGGATCGCTCCGAATTGGCGATCTACGTCGGCAAGAAAGCTCCCGATTCTCTGCCTGACGTCACTCTCGATCTGAGCACGGCGGTCATCGACCATTCGGAGCATGGTTATGCTCGCGAGCGCAACCAAGGGGAGCACCGTCACGAGGGTCAGCAGCGTGAGCCGCGCCTGAATACCCAGCGTATGACGACGCCGCAGGATCCTTGTCACAGCTCCGATTCCCGAGGCCGTCAGTGCGCCGCTACCTCCTTAGAAGACCACCAAGGGCGTGACCTCTGCGGCTGCATCGAGAAGCGCCGCCTGTCCACGAGCGTAGGCGCATCAAAAAGACTTCGCAATCGTCAAAAACTTGTCCAGTCTCGCTCTCTCGCTAGGCGATCTGAGCTTTTAGAAACCCCGCCATGCGCTCCCACGCCTGGTTGGCGCAGGCGACATCGTAGGCGGCGCTGCGCTCGTTGGCAAAGGCGTGCGCGGCGTCATAGCGATAGATCTCGTGCTTGACGCCAGCGCCTTTCAGCACCTTTTCGAGATCGTTGACCGCGGCCGGCGTACACCAATCGTCCTTGTTGGCGAAGTGCCCCTGAAACGGCACGCGGATCTTGGCCGGGTCGGCAAAATCCTTGGGCGGAATGCCGTAGAAACAGACGGCGGCGTTGACTTCGTGAATATGTACCGCGGCGGCGATCGTCAGCGCGCCGCCCATGCAAAAGCCCATCACCGCTACCTTATCGCTGTGCTTCTGCAGTTGCAGTGCAGCCCCGCGCAGGTCTTGATGCGTCGCTGCCGGAAAAGATCCTACGCTTGGTACCCGGTTCGCGCAGCGGCTCCAACCCTACGCGATCGCGAATGGTAATCTCGAGGCTAAGTTCGACCTGTGGCGGGTAAGTACTCCGCTCTCATCAGCTCACACCGGGCTTTGCGTTTGCAACCGCATCCTGCCGGCGACAAAGACTGGTCGGTCAGGCCTTGTCCAGCCAGAACGTGTCGAACCGGACCACATCGTAGATGCCGAAATAATCTTTCGGGTTGTGGCCCTTCACGTAGTTGTACCAGACATCGAGGATATTCTCCCACGCGACGGGCACCAGCGGCGGGTCCTGCTCCATGATGTCCTCGGCTTGCCGAATCAGCGCCATACGCTTGCCGGTATCGACCTCGACGTCGATCTGATCGACGAGTTTGTCGAACTCGGCGTTGTGCCAGAACGAGTAGTTCTGCGGCCCGTCGGTGCGGTACCAGGCGTTGAAGTAATCGGAAGGGTCGAGCAGGGTCGAAACAATGGCGCCGACAGCCAAATCGTAGTTGCCGGCCGTGGCGTCGCCGAACCAAATCGATTCGACCGCCGTCCGCAGGTTGGCTTGAATGCCCATCTCCTTGAGCATCGCCTGCATGGCCTGGGCGAAGAGCTTGTGGTGGTTGAGGTCGCGCACCAGAAAATCCAGTGATCGCATGTTGCTCTGGCCAGCGGCGGCCAACAGGGCTTTAGCCTCCTTGAGGGCAGGACCGGAATCCTCCTGATAGCCGAGACGATTGGCGAGTTGGTCCCTGGGTGTGGCGAACTCGGAAAACGGATAGATGAAGCCCCCGGTCATCAACGGGGCGACATCCTTCACCACGTCAACCAGGACCGGCTTGTCGAACAGCAGATGCACGGCGCGCCTGACCCGCGGATCATCGAATGGCGGCCTCTTGGAATTCATCCAGGTTGCGTGAATCACGCTCTGGTAGAACTTCGCGGTGGACAGACCAGGCGTCGCAGCGGCCTTGCGGGCGGTGGCCGGGTCGAGCGCGCGGGCGTAATCCACTCTCCCAGACAGAATGGCGGCCCCTAGCTCCGGCGAAAATGGCAAGAGATGATAGACTTCGATGCCATCGAGGTAGGGCAGGCCTTTGTTCCAGTAGTTCGGGTTTCTTTCCATTACCCAGACTTCGTTCTCGACCCGCCGTTGCGTCTTGAAGGGACCGGTACCGGGGATGTTAAAGATTTTGCGCAGATCGTAATTATTCTCTTCCAGCGTCTTCTTGCTGAAGATCACGTTCCAGCCGCTGGCGAAGGCGGACATCATGAAATTGACGGAGCGTGGCGCGACCAGCTTGAACTCGACGGTGTACTTGTCGCGCGCGTTGATCTCGCTGACCGCCCTGAACAGCGGAGTGCGCGGGATGCTGATACCGGCCGGTGGTTTCGCGATGCGGTCGAAGGTCGCTTTTATGTCGGCTGATGTGAAATCCGTCCCGTCGTGGAACTGCACACCCTGGCGGAGGTGAAACGTGTAGGTCTTGGCGTCCTTGGCGATTTCCCAGCTGTGCGCCAGATCGGGAACGATGGTCTTGCCACTGTCGCGCGGATCACGCCGGATCAGGTTGTCGAACATGCAGCCCTGAGTGCCGATGTTGCCGACAGTGCCCGATTGATGCACATCGAAATGCGGCGGGCGGTTGAGGATGCCGTAGCGCATCACCCCTCCCCGCTTTGCATTTGGCTCCGGTGCCGCCATCTGAAATTTCGAGCCGTCGTACTCCAACGGAACATCGGCGGCGAGGCCGTAGCGTGGGGCCAAACCGTAGGCCCCCATCAACGCGGCTGCGCTACCCCGGAGCACGTCGCGGCGGGACCAACCGGTAAGCGCGGGACGCCTCGTATTCATGATGCCCGTAACTCCTCCCTTTGAATGTTTGGTGATGTCCTTTGTGCTCTAGTCTGCGGGTTCTCGGGAATATTGATGCCATGGTCGAGCTCAGGGGTCGTCGGTGCAACCGCTATCGCAAATGGCGCGCAGGGCAATCGGTAAACTTGCATAGCACAGCTCTTTGCGGAGTACAGCACCGAGCCCGCCCGGCTACATGAAATAGACAGCCGGAACCGTTATGACATCTCGCGACAGATCAACCAGATAAGAGAGCGCATAGAGCGCTAGTCTAGTTACCGGCGCGGGCACGCTGCCGGCGGTGTTTGGCTTTGAGCTTCGCCTTGCGTTTGTTGGCCCGGATGGCCTTGCTCGATTTGACGGTCTTCATGCAAAGTCTCCTCGCTACGCGTTGACTTGGCGGATCAGCCCGGCCCGGCGGTCATCGAAACGCCGAAATGCATTTTCCGCGCTCCCTATGACGGTTGCCGCTGACGGCACACTACCGGCTGTCGCCGAGAAGGTTCAAGCCGCCCTTCAATCGCTCCGCGACGGCGCATGGGGGACTTTACTGGAATGGGTAGACAAAGATGTGGCTGCCCGGCGGCGTCGTGCCGTTATTGGCGCCGAAGACAAAACAGGTGAATACCAGCGCCGGGACACCGCTCGGCAGCGTGACGAACGAGACGGTCGGGTTGCCCAGCGACCGAGCTCCGCCCTTGAGCGCCGGACTGAGCTGCCGGATCGCATTTGTTGTCCGGTCGATGAGGAACAGCCGCCAGGAACCATAATCGTTACCCGATGTCGGATTTACTTGGGCTTCGACGACTTCGTAGACCTGCGAGCCGACCGCAAAGAGCTCGCGATCGCCGATCTTGCCGTTGCCGCCGGCATTGGTGAAGAGATCATCGTCCAAAAAATCGCTCGAACTCGACCAGTCGTTGAAAGCGGTCAGCACGCCGATGGCCTCGAGATCGCGCTGGCCCAGATAGAAGTAATGATGGGTGATCTCGACCGTCGAGCTCGTCAGCGAGCCGCTGTAGCCGATCCGTCCGAATTCGGGTGTGCCATCGGCCTTGGCCATCGGCGTCCCCGGCAAGGTGATCGCGTTCGTCGGCGCGGCGGCAGGGTTGGCGATGAGCGCCTGGAGCCCACTGAGACCGCCATTGCCATAATATTGCACTCTAATGTAGGGCCGACCGGAGGGGTTGTATTCCTCCGCATAGAGGACGCTGTCATCGGCAAGAATGCGGATGTCCGGCTGGCTTGCCGGCTGATGGATTTGCCCCAGGGTATGCCAGGCTTTGAGATCGCGCGAATACCCGAGATGGGTGGCGAACTGAGTGCTGTTGATCGGATTGTGAAATACCCCGAGATAGGGGTGCGAGGAATCGTCGGTTGGAACGATTTTCAGTGGCGCCGCGCCGGCGGCGGTGCCGTGCGCATCGGTCGTCGTGAGCTGGTAGGCAGCGAGGTAGGGCTGATTGGGCGCGGTCTCGTTCAAGATCGCGGCCAATTGCGCCATCGATAGCCCGCTCGCCTCCGGCGGTGCGACCTGCGGCGCCACATAATCGTAAGTTGCGGCTTCCCTGGCGCCGGGAGAATCGGCATATGTGAATGCGAGGGCCGATATGCTTAAAATGACAACACGCGAAGTCGACGAGATGTCGCGGGCCATGACGCCTCTTGTCTCTCTTGTTGGAAACCGATTTCGATACCGCTTCGATGGGATACGCGCAAAGCCGGAACCGGCCGGGTAAGGGCGATCCTAAAATCGCCGTATTCGCAGTGCATAATTGCGATTGATAGAGACCGAACCGGGGGTATCAGCGCGCTACAACCAGAGCGCGATTTTGCTGCAGATTCGCTGCAGATTGCAGCAGATGGTAATTATTGACTCAATCTCTCATTGTGGCGGAGACCGCCGATGAACATCGGTCGCGAGAGCCTTCGGGTGGCGCCGGCGCTGGCTCTCACCGTTACTTACAATCGCGAGATCCGTGCCGGCATCAAGCGCATCTGGGAAAACGTCTTCGACTGGGAGCATCTGCCGATATTGCACGAAACGCATTTCAACGCCGTCGAGCTGCTCGACATCGGCAGCTGGGGCTGGCGTGTGGCACTGACAAAGCAGCCGGGCACGCCGGACCGTCGAATGGTTCTTGAGCTGCAAGCCGACCGCGCCAACGCCCGTTATCGCGTGCAGACCCTCGCCGGCGACGGCGCCGTAACCGAGATCTGGACATTGATGGAGCCCAAGGGGCCACACCGGACGGCAGTCGAGGTCAGATACTATCTGCCGGAGCCGCGCCCCGAGAAACTGATCGCTCTCGCCGAGACATACCGATGCAGCTGTGCGCGGCTGTGGGACGAGGACGAGGCGATGATGATGCGTCGGGAGGCATTGACCGCCCGCGCCGCCACGGCACGGAATCTTACCGCGTCCGCGATTCTCCACTTCGGCGCGTTATCGGAGCTCCGCCAGCGGCTGCCGATTCTCGTAGAGCTCGATGGAGAGGAGTTCCGCATTTTGACGACGGAAGACGGAACCCTCCTTGTCCACGCAACGACATGCCCACATTGGCTCGGACCTCTCGCCGAAGTCGAGCCGGAGCACGGCATTCTGCGCTGCCCGTGGCACGGTTATCGCTTCGATATGAGGACCGGCGACAGCGTTGACGGTCGCGGCTATCGACTGGCGCCGGCGCCGCTTGTAACGGTCGACCCGGTAACCGGCGAAGTGAGCTTATTCCCCACAGGCGAACCCGACCGGCCGAGATCCGGCAATAGCACGGTCAAGAGTCCGATCAGCGGCAGGAAGGCGCAGACCTGATAGACAAAATCGATGCTCGTCGTGTCGGCCAGCCGGCCGAGCGCCGCCGCCCCGACCCCGGCCATGCCAAAAGACAAGCCGAAAAAGAGGCCCGCCACGGTCCCAACCTTCCCCGGCACCAGCTCCAATGCGTAGACGATGATCGCCGAGGAGGCGGAGGCCAGGATCAGGCCGATCACGACGGTCAGAATGCCGGTCCAGAACAGGCTCGCATAGGGCAACATCAGCGTGAACGGCAGCACACCGAGGATCGAGACCCACAATACGGTTTTCCGGCCGATCCGGTCGCCGAGCGGGCCGCCGATCAACGTCCCCGCCGCCACCGCCGCGAGGAACGCGAACAGGTAGATCTGCGCACTCTCCAGCGAGACGTGGAATCTGCTCATCAGATAGAACGTGTAATAACTGTTGAGGCTTGCGGTATAGAAGGATTTGGAGAACACCAGCGCCAACAGGATCGCCACCGACCAGGCGATCTTTCGCCGCGTCAGATGGCTGCGCTCGGCCAGATGCCGCGAGCCCGAACGCGCGGGCGCAGCGCGCTCGCGCCGGTACCAGTTCCCAACGCCGAACAGCACCGCCATCGCGAGCAACGCCACCGACGAGAACCACCCGATGCTCGACTGGCCCTTCGGGATCACGATCAGCGCGGCGAGAATCGGCCCGAGCGAGGAGCCGACATTGCCACCCACCTGGAACAGCGACTGCGCCAAGCCGTGGCGGCCGCCGGAGGCCATGCGCGCGACGCGCGAGGCCTCCGGGTGAAACACCGCGGAGCCGGACCCGACCAGCGCCGCGGCCAGGATCAGCATCGGATAACTGGCGGCATTCGCCAACAGCAGTAGACCGATCAGGGTCGCGCCCATGCCGACGGCGAGCGAGTATGGTTGCGGCCGATGGTCGGCCACAAATCCGACCGCCGGCTGCAGCAGCGAGGAGGTCAGCTGCATGATCAGCGTGATGAGGCCGATCTGCGCAAAGCTGAGGCCATAGCCACTCTTCAACATCGGGTAGAGAGCCGGCACCAGCGACTGCATCATGTCGTTCAGGAAATGCGAAAAACTCAGCGCCAGGATCACCGAAAAAGCGGTGCCTTCGGCGATCCGGCGTCCGTGAATCCTGCGGGCCTCGCTTGTTTGCGCAGATACGCTCATGCTCATTTCTATGGCACTATGCCGCGAGTTTGGGCGAATGCCAGCTGCGTTTGCGCGATGGCTGCCATTCAATCGGCCCGGCCGGGGCGGGCGCTTGCGCCGCGGTCAACCTCGCCCTACTTTTCACCTGCATCTTTTGCGCGAGCGGGAGTTGAGATGATCAAGCTGGCGGGCATCGGCCACGTGCTCCTGAGGGTCGCCGACGAGGAGGCCTCCAAACGGTTCTACCGCGACGTGCTCGGGTTCAAGATCGCCGAGGAAGACCCCGAACACGGCGGCGTCTTTATGACGCTGGGGGACAGCTTTCATACCCTCGATATCGGGCAGCACCCTTCGCCTGAGAACGCTCCGCGCCCGCGGCGCGAGCAGATCGGGCTCGCGCACATCGCCTTCCGGGTCGGCAGCTATGCGGCGCTGCGCGAGGCTTATGCGCATCTACTCGATAACGGCGTCGAGGTCATGCGCGCGACAAACCACGTCAACCAGCGCAGCATCTACTTCGCCGATCCCGACGGCAATGTGCTCGAGATCTATTACGAAATGCCGCATGCGCTGGAGCTGTTCGCTGATGGCCGTGGTGATGAGGACGAGGCGTTGCCGGTAAGCGGGCCCGGTGATCCGCTGCCGCAGTGGCTGCTCGAGGACTGGCCGGCGCCAGAGATGAAGGCGAAGATCGAAAAGGTGCGCCGCCAGAAGGAAGGCGCATCCGTTTGAGCGCACTCTGGGTTAGGGCCGAGCCCGATCTTCTCTCGCTATCGTTAATGTAGTACCTTAAATATTGTCACTCAAAAATTCTGTCGGAATAGCGGCGATCAGCGATTCCGCTTCCGATAATTTCTGCTAACTTGTCGCCGCCGCGAGGAAATTAGCCCCGCATGGGGTCGTTTTTGCGGCTCAATACTGAGCGAGCCGTGGGTTTTGCGGCCTATTCCAGCACCGACGAGGGAGAGACATGAAAATCCAAGATTGGGTGACTTCGGCCGCAATCGGCCTCGGCATTTCGTTGGCGAGCGGTTCGGTTCTGGCAGCGCCAGCCGCCTGTGCAGGCCTGCCGAGTCAAGCAGCATTGCAGACCGCCCTCGATAGTGCGGTCGCTCAGAATAATGGCGACCTAGGCTTCAACATGTGGGCCACCATCGTTGCCAACGATGGCACGGTCTGCGCCGTTGCTCGAGATTCCAGCACGAGTTTGACCAGTCAATGGCTCGGCAGCCGCGTCATCTCGGCGCAAAAGGCCAATAAGGCGACCGATTTCAATATCGGTAGCGATGGAAGAAAAGGCGCTTTCGCGCTGTCGACGGCCAATCTGTACTCGGCCGTGCAGCCTGGCGGCAGTCTATATGGATTGCAGCACAGCAACCCGGTCGACCCTGCAGTTTCTTACGAGGGGGATTCGAGCCTGTTTGGCACTGCTAGTGATCCTCTAGTTGGAGCCCGTGTCGGGGGTGTGAACGTGTTTGGCGGCGGTCTCGGCCTTTACCAATCAGGCGGCGTCAAACTCGGAGGTGTTGGCGTCAGCGGCGATACTTCTTGCACGGATCACATGATCGCTTGGCGAGTTCGCAACACCCTCCAGCTCGATCATTTGGGAACCGTAGGTGGAGTGTCCGGCGATCCACAGCGCCCCGACAACATTATCTTCGACATTACACAGACCGGTAATGGTGGCATGCTGAACCCCGAGGGGAAGGTCGGTTACAGCCCGAGCGGCTTCGGCCACCCGACATGTCTCAACAACCCTAATCCCGCCACGTTGCCAAAGGTACAGAACCCCTGAGCAGATAAGCGCTGAGGGAAGCGGCGAATGCCGCTTCCCTCAGACTCAACTGAGGACGATGTCGAAGGTGTCGGCGAGAGTGTCCGGTTCCCCCGCTGGGCGCAGCGGCACGATGAGGCGGGCGTGGGCGGCGGGATCGCGCACGCTCAGCAATACACCGTCACGCTCGTTCAGTGGTTCGCCGGCGACGTACATCTGCGTCACAAATCGCGGAAAGCCGGGGCCGGAGACCGCGAAATGGATGTGCGGGGTGCGGCCGGGATAAAGCACGGGCCGGATCGTGCGGAAACGGTATCCGCCCGCCCCGTCAGTCATGGTCTGGCCGTAACCCTGGAAATTCTCATCAATCGGCCGATCGCTGCGGCCGTCATCCACATAATGGTAACGGCCGTTGGCGTCGCACTGCCAGATCTCGACCCGCGCGCCGGGGATCGGCCACCCAGTCGCCTCGAGCAGCCGCCCGCTGACGTCGGTGACAATTCCGTCTGCGGCACCGTTGTGGCCGGCAATGTAAACCAGGTCGTTGTCCGAATCCGCCGGGAACGAGCGCGGATAAAACGGTCCTGCAGTTTGCGACGGGGTCGGCGGCAGCATGGCTGCCTTCGGCGCACCGCACCACGAATATCCAGCTGCGCCGCCGGCGAATATTTCGAGCATCCGTCGCCTTGGAATCATCGGCTAATCTCCTCGCGCGCATTACAACGATCGAAATATGGTAGACTTCGAGCGCGCTCCGCATCCGTCACAACAGATCATTGGATCAAGGGAGGTAGAGCATGCGACCGGTTTCCAAGTGCTTCGCCGTTGTCGGCCTTGCCTGCGCGCTGATTTCCCCTGCGAGCGCCCAATTGCTGACAGAAAAGAGCTTGTCGGCGGCTGTGGCAATGACCATCGCACAAACCGCGCTCGAGACCTGCACGCGCCAGGGCTATCACGTTTCGGTGAACGTGCTCGGCCGTAACGGCGAGATCCTCGTTGCGGTACGCGGCGACGGCGCGCCGCCGCACACGATGGAGAACAGCCAACGCAAGGCCTACACCGCGCGAACATTCCGCATCCCTTCCGGGGAATTCGCACAGCGGGTCAAGGACAATCCGACCCTCGGAGCGGTACACCTTACCGGAATCATCGCCGCACAAGGGGCGCTTCCGATCAAGGTCGGAGACGAAGTCATCGGCGCGGTCGGGGTCTCCGGTGCGCCGGGCGGCGAAAAGGACGAGGCGTGCGCCAAAACCGGTATCGACAGGGTCGCCGACCAGCTGAAATGACGTACGTTGCGGGTCGGATTGGGGATTTCAGAAGGGCATAGTTTGATGAACCGCGATCCTGATCCGCCCCAGCTCCCGATGAACAGCCAGACCGAACGCGCGGCTTTCTCTCAGCGCATTGCGCGAGTTGCGCTGGCGATCGCCTTGCTGGGCCTCGGCGCGTGGATATTGCATCGCTTTCTCGCTGCGCTCGCCTGGGGCGGGGTGTTGGCGATCGCCCTCTGGCCGCTCTATCGCCGCCTAGCACGCATTCTTCCCGGAGATAAAGAAGGGGTTCTCGCGCCTACGCTGGCAACACTGCTGATCGCGATCATCTTCACCGGCCCGTTCGTCTACGTCGCGATCGAGAGTGCGCACGAGATTCGGGTCACGGTCCACCTGCTCGCCGAAGCGCAACAAAACGGGGTCCCCGTGCCGGAATGGATTCCCCAACTGCCGCTCGTTGGTCATCCGATTGAAGAGTGGTGGCAGGCCAATTTGAGCGATCCCGAGGCGGCTCGCGAACTGTTGGGGCGGGTGAGCCCACGATCCGTAGCGGCGTCGGCTAAGCTATATGGCGCGGAGATTTTGCACCGGTTGATCATCTTTGGTTTTACGCTTCTGACGCTCTTTTTCCTTTTCCGCTACGGCACCCTATTCAGCGCACAGTTGCTGCGCTTGAGCGACCGTCTCCTGGGTGAGGATGGCGAGCGGATCGGGCGGCACATGGTCCAGGCGGTGCTGGCAACCGTTAACGGATTGGTGCTGGTGGGGCTCGGCGAGGGCGCGCTGATCGGAGTCGCGTACATCGCTGCCGGCCTCCCACACGCAATCTCGATAGCCGCGCTTACCGGTCTGCTCGCCGTGATCCCGTTTGGCGCGCCGGTAATATTTGTTGCTGCTGCTCTGTACCTGGCTGCGATGGGCGATACGCTCGCCGGGATCGCGGTCGCGTCTTTGGGGTTCGTCGTCGTCTTTATCGCCGATCATTTCGTCCGGCCCGTCATCATCGGGGGCGCCGCGCGTCTGCCTTTTTTGTGGGTCCTGATGGGGATCCTTGGAGGGGTGGAGAGTTTTGGCATCGTCGGCCTATTTCTCGGCCCTGCTATTATGGCTGCGCTGATCTCGCTCTGGCGGGATTGGACGGAACCAACTCCGGCTGACGGTGAGCTACGGGATCATTCGGTCGATCAGCCGTAGCAGATGCGCAACGCCGCCCGGACTGCTGCTATATTTATCGGCCTGGGTCGTGGCCTTGGTCTTGCCGGTTCGCCGCGCTGCATCGATAATGCCGCACCTGCCGGGATGGTGCGCTATTCGAGCTTGTCGCGGGAGAAAATTGGGAGGATGCATGAAATATGTTTGCGATACCCCAGGCGGGGAAACTTGGTTTCGGATCGAGACCGAAGCTGAAGCCGCCAGCGAATCGGAAGGCATGCGCCACGCGGTCGAAAAATTCTTCCGCAAGGAGCAGGAAAAGGCGACGCAAAGCTTCCAGCCGATCTCAAAGGTCTATTTTGAGCAGGAGATCGGTCTTAAAGCCCACGTCCAGCGCGAAATGCCATTGTTTCTGACGCTCCGGGACGATGAAGGCAATCCTCTGGTTACCGCCATGCTTCCGCCCGGCGGCCGCGACGACCGGAGCTTCCGGCCGATCATCGTCGGCATGGCGAATTCGGACCCCTATAGTGAGCACGCCGATGCCATCCGCGCTCTCGGCCAGCATTACGGCCTAGCCCTCGACCGAGGTCGCTGCTACCCGTATCGCCGCGACTGAAAACCGACGAAACGTTCGCCAATCTGGATGCGGGTCCGGCAATTGGCGTCAAGCATTGTGAAACCCAAAGATTCTCAGCCCGATCCTTTCCTGCGGCGGCACCCTGTAGGGTCTCGCCACACGATCGCGGTAAAGGAGAGCGGACGGGACGAAATCCTTGAATGCAACACTCGCCCCGTCGTAAATCGTGACAGGCGCTCGACGAGATCAATTGGCGAGTGCCATGGGCCTTCCGTGCAAATTCGAGACACAGCCGCCTCGTCACAAAATGAACCGGGACAGATCGGCGTTTTGGGCAAGGGCGCCAACCCGCTCTCGGACATAGGCGCGATCGATCGCTACCCGAGTGCCCTCGGGTCGGTCGGAGGCGGTGAAACTGATTTCCTCGAGCAGCCGTTCGAGGATCGTATGGAGACGCCGCGCGCCGATATTCTCGATCGCGGCATTGATCTCCTCGGCGAGGAGCGCCAGCTCGTCGATTGACGCGTCGTCAAATTCGAGGGTGATCCCCTCGGTCGCAAGCAATGCCTTATATTGTTTGATAAGGCTCGCTTCGGGCTCGACCAGGATGCGACGGAAATCATCACGATCGAGCGCTTTCAGTTCAACGCGGATCGGCAGCCGACCTTGCAGTTCGGGCAGCAAATCCGACGGCTTGGTCTGATGGAAGGCTCCGGACGCGATGAACAGGATGTGGTCGGTCTTGACCGGCCCGTGTTTCGTCGCAACCGTGGTACCCTCGATCAATGGCAGAAGGTCACGCTGTACCCCCTCGCGGCTGACGTCAGGCCCGCCGAGCCGTTCGCCGCGACCGCAAATCTTGTCGATCTCATCGATGAAGACGATGCCGTTCTGCTCGGCCGCACTTGACGCCTCGCGCACTACCGTCTCCTGATCCAACAGCTTGTCGCTCTCCTCGGCGACCAACACGCGATGACTATCGGCGACCGTCATCCGCTTCGGCTTGGTGCGGGTACCGAACGCTTTGCCGAAGATATCGCCGAGATTGAGCATCCCCATTTGCGCGCCGGGCAGGCCAGGGATTTCGAACGTCGGCAAGCTCGAGGCGGCATTTTCCTGCACCGCTATTTCGATCTCGCGGTCGTCGAGTGCGCCCTCGCGCAGCATCCGGCGGAACTTCTGACGGGTATCTGCGCTGGCGCCGGAGCCGACCAGCGCGTCCAGCACGCGCTCCTCGGCCGCCATCTCCGCTTTGGGTTCGACCTCCTTGCGCAACCGCTCACGGGTCATCCCGATCGCGATCTCGACAAGATCACGAACGATCTGCTCGACGTCACGCCCGACATAGCCGACCTCGGTGAATTTGGTCGCCTCCACCTTGACGAAAGGAGCCTGGGCAAGCCGCGCGAGGCGGCGCGAAATCTCGGTCTTGCCGCAGCCGGTTGGTCCGATCATCAGGATGTTTTTGGGCAGCACCTCCTCGCGCAGGTCCGGCGCGAGCTGCTGGCGCCGCCAGCGATTTCTGAGCGCGATCGCGACGGCGCGCTTAGCTTCATGCTGGCCGACGATGAAGCGATCGAGCTCGGAGACGATCTCGCGGGGGCTAAAGGCGGTCATGAGAGCGCGGTCTTAAAATGCGAGGTCGAGCGCGGCGATGACGGTTTCCAGCCGGTTTCACAAGTCATTCGGAACCAGTCAATAATCAAGTTTTTCGACGGTGACTTTGTCGTTGGTGTAAATGCAGATCCCGGCGGCGATCGCCATTGCCCGGCGTGCGACTTCTTCGGCGTCGAGCCCGTCGATGCCGATCAGCGCCCGCGCCGCGGCGAGGGCGTATCCCCCGCCCGAGCCGATGCCAATAATTTCATCCTCCGGTTCGAGCACATCGCCGGTGCCCGACAGGAGCAGCGACACGTTCTTATCAGCGACCGCCATCATCGCTTCCAGCCGGCGCAGATAGCGATCGGTTCGCCAATCCTTGGCGAGCTCGACGCAAGCGCGCGGAAGCTGCCCAGCATATTGTTCGAGTTTTCCTTCGAGCCGCTCGAACAGCGCGAACGCATCAGCGGTGCCGCCTGCAAAACCGGCGATGACCGCCCCACCGCCCAGCCGGCGTAGCTTGCGCGCATTCGATTTGACCACTGTCTGGCCCATCGAGACCTGACCATCTCCGGCAACCACGACCTGTCCATGCTTCCGCAGGCATAGGATCGTCGTGCCGTGCCACGCTCTGTCGGCGGTGTGATTCATAAGGTTGCTGAAAATCCGCCGCTGGAAAAAAGAATTTTCGCGAAGTTCAGATGTAAGTCGGGCTGAGGGCGGATCAAGCAAGAGCAAATGTCGGCGCGGCGGGACCATGCGTGCCGGGGCCATGGTGGAAACCGCGCGCGAAAGTTGTTACAACCGCCGTCGCCGCGGGTGCGGCATTCGAGGAGAGCATCGTGCGGGTGGCGACGGTCGAGCGCAATACCAAGGAGACCCGGATTACCGGCCGCGTCGATCTCGACGGTACCGGGGCCGCAAAGATCTCGACCGGTATCGGCTTTCTCGATCATATGCTCGAGCAACTCGCCAAGCACAGCCTTATCGATCTCTCCCTGCATGCGGAAGGTGATCTGCACATCGACTTCCACCACACCACCGAGGATACCGGCTACGTCGTCGGCGAAGCCGTGTCGCGTGCGCTCGGCTCTCGTGCGGGAATTGCGCGCTACGGGTACGCAGTCATTCCGATGGACGAGACCTTGACGCGGGTGACCGTTGACGCCTCAAACCGGCCCTACCTGGTCTGGAAAGTCGCTTTCAGCCGGCCGAAGCTCGGCGAAATGGACACCGAACTCTTCAAAGAGTGGTTTCAGGCATTCGCGCAATCGGCCGGTGTGACCCTCCATATCGAGAACCTCTACGGAGAGAATAACCACCACATCGCCGAGTCCTGCTTCAAAGGCCTTGCGCGGGCATTGCGCGAAGCGGTCGAGATCGATGCACGCCGGGCGGGCGCAGTTCCCTCGACCAAGGGCGTCCTCGGCGGCAGCCTGTCATGATCGTCGCGATCGTCGATTACGGCTCGGGTAATCTGCGCTCGGCGGCTAAGGCGTTCGAGCGCGCCGCGGTCGAGAACGATGTTCACGCCGAAATAAGGGTGACGAACAGGGCTAACGTCCTCGCCGCCGCAGATTACATCGTTCTCCCCGGCGTAGGCGCCTTCGCCGATTGCCGGCGAGGGCTGGGCGCCGTCTCTGGTCTCGAAGCGGCGTTGCAAGAGGCGGTCATCGTCCGGGGCCGGCCTTTTCTCGGCATCTGTGTCGGCATGCAGCTGATGGCGGAGCGGGGCCGCGAGTTCGAAACCACCGAGGGCCTGGGCTGGATTGGCGGCGAGGTGATCGCGATCGAGCCGCGGGATCCAGATCTGAAGATCCCGCACATGGGATGGAACGAGATCGTCTCTCGGGCGGCGCACCCGTTGCTCGCCGGGCTCGCCGTAGGGGCCCACGCATATTTTGTGCACAGCTATCATTATCGCCTCGCGGACCCCGCGCACCTCCTCGCCGATACCGATTACGGCGGTCATCTTGCAGCAGTCATTGGGAGGGACAATCTCGCCGGAACGCAGTTCCACCCCGAGAAGAGCCAGGAAGCGGGGCTGCGGTTGATCGGAAATTTCTTGCGTTGGCGTCCATGAACGATCTGCGAGCGGCCGGGACCATCTCTTTCGATCGGCTGACCAAGTTCTCTGGCACCGATCTCGACGATCTCTGTGAGGCGACCGAGAATGCCATCACCGAGGGCGGCGGCTTTGGTTGGCTGAGACCACCGCCGCGGCAAATACTGGAGAATTACTGGAAGGGCGTGCTGCTGGTTCCCGAGCGCCGGCTCGTCGTCGGCCGGCTCGACCGTGTGATCGCCGGCTCGGCGCAGCTCAGCCGGGCACCTCGCAATAACGAGGCGCAGGCGTTCGCGGGAACCTTGACCAGCGCCTTCGTCGCTCCCTGGGCGCGCGGACGCGGTCTCGGCCGCGGTATAGTGCGCGAAATCGAGCGTCTCGCTCGGGAACTCGGTTTAGCGGTCCTCAATCTCGACCTGCGCGATACCCAGCGCGCGGCGATCGGCCTTTATGAGAATTTGGGGTACCGGCGGTGGGGCACACACCCCGTCTACGCACAGGTCGAGGGCCGAATCGTGCCGGGGCATTACTACTACAAGCTCCTCGAGGAAGAGCCGGCGGCGCCGTGATCCTCTACCCAGCCATCGATCTGAAGGATGGCGCCTGCGTTCGCCTCATTCGCGGGGAGATGGCGAGCGCAACGGTATTCAACGACGATCCCACGACACAGGCCAGGCAATTTGCCGATGCGGGCTTCCCATGGCTGCACGTCGTCGATCTCGACGGCGCTTTCGTCGGGCACTCGGTCAATAGCGCGGCGGTGCGGGCGATCCGCCGCGGCGTCGACTTGAAGATCCAGCTTGGCGGCGGCATCCGCGACCGCGCGGCGATCGATTACTGGCTCGGTCTTGGCATCGACCGCATTGTGCTCGGCACCGCAGCCTTGCGCGACTCTGAACTCGTGCGGCGCGCGGCGGCCGAGCATCCGGCTGCGATAGCGGTGGGGGTCGACGCGCGCGACGGGCGGGTCGCGATCGAGGGCTGGGCCGAAACGACTGAGGTCGGCGTCGTCGAACTCGCCCGCCGCTTCGAAGATCGCGGCGTGGTGGCGATCATCTACACCGACATCGGACGTGATGGGACGCTCTCCGGCGTTGATGCGGCAGAGGTCGCCGAACTGGCGCGACAGATCCGGATCCCGGTCATCGTCTCTGGCGGGGTTTCATCGCTCGCCGACATCGCCGCGCTGACGGCGCGCGAGGCCGCCGGCATCGCTGGGGTCATTTGCGGGCGGGCGCTCTATGATGGCCGGATCGATCCCGCAGCGGCGCTGCGGCTGGTCATGGAGCACTCGCCGTGCTGAAGATGCGCATCATCCCCTGTCTCGATGTCAAGGGCGGCCGAGTGGTCAAGGGTGTCAACTTTGTTGACCTTGTCGATGCCGGCGATCCCGTTGAGCAGGCGCGGTTTTACGATCATGACGGCGCCGACGAGCTGTGTTTTCTCGACATCACCGCGAGCGCGGAAAACCGTGACACGCTTTATGACGTGGTTCGGCGCACGGCCGAACAATGCTTCATGCCGCTGACCGTCGGCGGCGGTGTGCGCACGGTCGAGGATATTCGTAGCCTGCTGCTCGCCGGAGCCGACAAGGTGTCGATCAACACGGTGGCCGTGGCCCGCCCGGAATTCGTGCGCGAAGCGGCGCAAAAATTCGGCAGCCAATGCATTGTTGCTGCGATCGACGCCAAGGCGACGGCCCCCGGACGGTGGGACGTATTCACCCACGGCGGCCGCCGGGCGACCGGCATCGATGCGGTTGCTTGGGCGTGCCGGCTCGCCGATTATGGTGCCGGCGAGATCCTGCTGACCTCGATGGACCGGGACGGAACCAAAGCGGGCTTCGACATTCCGCTAACCCGAGCTGTCGCTGATAGGGTTCGCGTGCCGGTCATTGCCTCGGGTGGCGTCGGCACCCTCGACCACTTGGTCGAAGGCATCCGCGATGGGCACGCGACCGCCGTTCTTGCAGCCTCGATATTTCATTTCGGAACCTACCGCATCGGCGAGGCCAAGGCCTGTCTCGCCGCCACCGGCATCCCGGTGCGGCGCTGAGCGATGGCAGCGGAACTCGGGCCCACGCTCGATCGCCTCTGGCAGGTCATTTTATCACGCCGCGGCGGCGATCCGCAGACCTCGTATACGGCGAGGTTATTTACCCGCGGCCGCGCCAAGATTGCGCAAAAACTCGGCGAGGAGGCGATCGAGGCGGTAATCGAGGGCGTAGCGGACAATCCCTCTGCCCTCGTCGGCGAGAGCGCCGATCTGCTCTATCATCTATTGGTGCTATGGGCCGCCGCCGGCGTTTCGCCCGCCGATGTCGCGGCCGAGCTGATACGGCGCGAAGGCACCTCCGGCATCGATGAAAAGCGGGCGCGGGCGAACCTGTGAGCGCAACCTAGCGGAGGGGGACGATGACCTACGATCGCAACAATGTCTTCGCCCGCATCCTGCGCGGCGAGATCCCTTGCAAGAAAGTCTATGAAGACGAGCACGTCCTTGCCTTTGACGACATTTCCGCACGCGCGCCGACACATGTATTGGTGATCCCCAAGGGAGAATACGTTTCCCTCGACGATTTTTCCGCGAACGCGTCGGAGGCGGAAATCGCCGCCCTGGCCCGCGCTCTCGGGCGCATCGCCCGAGAGCGCGGCGTAGCCGAAAGCGGCTATCGCGTTATCGCCAATAACGGGCCCGCCGCTCATCAGGAGGTGCCGCATTTCCACGTGCATCTCCTCGGCGGCCGCGACCTCGGCGGCATGCTCCCGCGCCGGTGACCAGCACGCGCCACGATGGGCGAGGTGCGGACGCTCGCAATCCGCGGCCAAAGGCAGCAGAAGTCGACGCGGTCATTCGCGAGGAGCAATCTCGGGTAAACCCGCGATCGCCATCTTCCGATCACGAAAGATAACAACGCAGCATCGCTGAGAAAAAGCGCAGCTTACGCGGATCTGTGCTTCAGCTAGCTTGCAATTTACCTATTGTTGCGCGTAGTAGTGGCAAGGGAGCAAACGCCCGGGAGAGAGTCATGTCGGTATCCGTAGAAACCGTCGATAGGGGCACCTCGACAGGTCCGCTGAGCTTGCCGTGGATCATCGCCGCCTCTTCGGTCGGTACGCTGATCGAGTGGTATGACTTTTATCTCTACGGCGTGCTGGCGCTTTTTTTCAGCAAGCACTTCTTCTCGCCGGAACTCAATGCGACGGTTGCCTTCATTGCGAGTCTTTTTGTGTTCTGGACGGGTTTCCTCGTGCGCCCCTTTGGCGCAATCCTCTTCGGTCATTTGGGTGATCTGATCGGCCGCAAGTTCACCTTCATGCTGACATTGGGATTGATGGGAGCGGCGACCTTCGTCGTCGGCCTGTTGCCCGGCTATGACGCAATCGGGGCCCTGGCGCCGATCCTGCTCGTCGTGATGCGCGTCCTGCAGGGTCTCGCCTTGGGCGGCGAATACGGTGGTGCGGCGACCTACATCGCCGAGCACTCACCCGACGGCCGACGCGGCTTCTATACGAGCTGGATCCAGACGACGGCGACGATGGGGATCGTCCTTGCGCTTTTGGTCATCCTGATCTGCCGGCTGGCGCTCGGCGACCAAGCGTTCGGCGACTGGGGTTGGCGCGTTCCGTTCCTGCTCTCCGCGATCCTCGTCCTGCTGGCCGGGTACATCCGGTTGAAGCTCGAGGAATCTCCACTGTTCGCCCGCCTCAAACAGCAGGGCAAGGCGTCGAGCAACCCGGCCGCCGAAAGCTTCCTGAGCGGCGGCAGGAACTGGGGCCTGATGCTGGTCGCGCTGTTCGGCGCCACCGCGCCGGAGGGCGTCGTCTGGTACACAAGCCAATTCTACGCGCTGTTTTATTTGCAGGCGGTTCTGAAGGTCAATTACGTCACCGTGTACGTCATCATGATGATCGCGCTGAGCTTGGGCGCTCCGTTCTTTGTCGCTTTCGGTGCATTGTCGGACAGGATCGGCCGCCGCAACATCATGACCTTGGGATTCGTACTCGCGGTAATAACCTTTTGGCCGGTTTTCACTTGGCTCGGCACCTTCAAAGACAACCCGGTAATGCTGACCATCCTGGTGTTCTACCTGGTGATCTTGGTGACGATGGTCTACGGTCCGATTGCAGCCTTCCTGGTCGAGCTATTTCCGGCGCGCATCCGCTACACCTCGATGTCGCTGCCTTACCACGTCGGCAACGGGGTCTTTGGCGGACTGGTCCCGGCCGCGGGAGCCTCGATCGCCGCGATTACCGGCATTGCGCTGAGCGGGCTACTCTACCCGATGGCGATCGCCACTATCGGCATCGTCGTCAGCCTCGCCTTCATCCGCGAGCCGACGCACAAAATTAAAATTTGGGATGAGGTTGGCGGCGGCGCGCCACCGTTAGTCCCCGACCAGCCTTAAGCTCGAACGGCTGTAGGTTGGCCTGGCGCCGCTCTTCGACCCGCTGCGGCACGCCTGCCTGAGGAAGGCGAGCATCCGTTCCGGAATCGGCTCATCGAGGACATAGTCGTGAAGCGCGTGGAGAAGCTCCTCCCCATGCGTTCTGCCCTCGAGAAAATCCAAGATCTGTCGCTCTACGCAATGGGGTATGACTTTCGGCCGTGGAACGCGGCAACCAGCAGGAGGGGAGGAAGGTTTGCCCTGATCTTCCATCAGATCCACCGTGCCACAATTAACTCAGATTCTTGAAGATCGTGTCCTGTGAAGATCGTGACGCTCATATCTCTTCGATTAACGAGAGTAACGGATCGTAACAAGCGCGGTTCCGCGGCGTGGCGCGGGGCTAGCATGCAATATCCGCATGGAACCAATCCAGCACAGCAAGTTCCTAACCCGATTCACGGCGGGACCCCCGGGAGCGCCGTGATCCGGCGGTAACTCAGCGCTTCTGCGACGTGCCGTCGCGCCACCGGGTCGGTCCCTTCAAGGTCGGCCAGCGTGCGCGCGACGCGCAGCACCCGGTGATAGCCGCGGGCCGAAAGGCGCAGCCGCTCGGCCGCCCGGGTCAACAACGCGCGGCCGGCCGCATCCGGGGTCGCGACCTCGTCGAGCAGCGGTCCGTCGGCTTCGGCGTTGGTGCGAATTCCGCGTTCCGCCGCCGCGCCTTTATAACGCGCCGCCTGTCTTTCGCGGGCCGCCGCCACCCGGCGGGCAACCGCCGCACTGCCCTCGGCGGCAGGGGGCAAAGCGAGATCGGCGGGCGACACCGCCGGGACATCGATATGAAGATCGATGCGGTCCAGCAGCGGGCCCGACAGCCGCCCCTGGTAGTCCTCGGCGCAACGCGGCGCGCGGCCGCAGCCTCGCTCAGCGAAATGACCGCAACGGCACGGGTTCATCGCCGCGATCAGCTGAAACCGTGCCGGATAGGTAACGTGCCCTTGGGCGCGGGCGATGGTTACGTGGCCGGTCTCGAGCGGCTGACGCAGCGCTTCCAGCGCGGCCCGATTGAACTCCGCCAGCTCATCGAGAAAGAGGACGCCGTGATGCGCGAGAGAGACCTCACCAGGACGCGGGCGCGCCCCGCCGCCGACGAGCGCCGCCAGCGAGGCCGAATGGTGCGGGTCGCGGAACGGCCGCTCACGCGACAGCCCGCCATGGCGCAGGCCGCCGGCCGCCGACTGAATCATCCCGAGCTCGAGCGCCTCGGCCGGCTCGAGCGGCGGCAGAATGCCGGGCAGCCGCGCCGACAGCATCGACTTGCCCGCTCCGGGCGGGCCGATCATCAACAGATTATGCCCGCCGGCGGCGGCGATCTCGAGGGCGCGTTTGGCGCTCTCCTGACCCTTGACGTCGGCGAGATCGAACCCCGCCGAGCGCGACGGTGCAAGGCGCGGTTCGGGTGGGGGCAACAGCTGCGTTCCTTTGAAATGGTTGACGATCGCCAAGAGGCTCGGTGCCGCGACCACCTCGACATCGCCGGCCCAGGCCGCCTCGCCGCCGCAGCCCGCGGGGCAGATGACGCCGCCGCCCCAGCCTGCCGTGGCGAGCGCCGCGAGCAGAACGCCGGCGACACTCGTCAGCGACCCGTCGAGCGCCACCTCGCCGAGCGCGGTGTAGCCGGCGAGATCTTCCGTCGGCAGCGCTTCCATCGCCGCCAGCAGGCCCAACGCGATCGGCAGGTCGAAATGGCTGCCTTCCTTCAACACATCGGCCGGAGCGAGGTTGACCGTGATCCGCCGCGGCGGCAGCCCGAGGCCCAGCGAGGCGAGCGCCGCCCGTACCCGTTCGCGCGATTCGGCGACGGCCTTGTCCGGCAGCCCGACAACGGTGAAGGCCGGCAGCCCGGAGGCGATCGTCACCTGGGTCTCGACCTCGATGACCTCGACGCCATGGAACGCGACCGTCCGAACCCGTGCGACCATACCCCATTCGGCCTGCAAGCAATGGTTGAATGTAATTCAATTTAGTCAACAAATCCAGCCCCGATGCTGAGCGGCATCAGCGCCAGGGCCGGTTAACGATTTCAAGGCGGTGGGTTGGCGGTTGTCCTGAACCACAACCTGCAATTACGTCAACTACTCACTAATGTGCAATCTGCAGCTAATCTGCAGCTAATTCTCTCTCTGGTTGTACCTCTTCTTGCGTTGGTCGGCCCCGTTCATCGAAAGCCTCGCAGGTTTCGGTATTCTCTCTCCTCTAACTGAAGTAGCCAATCATGCAACACGAATTAGGCAATTTTAGGATGATCATCATCGTAACAAACTGTCACCCTTTATCACCTTCCGCTCCAATGCCCGGCAAACGCGGCTGCCATTTGCTTGAAGGGGACCGGCTCGCTACCGAGAGACACACCGTCGGCGGCAAAGCCTGCGGCAGCCTTCAGGCTGAGCTCAAGCTCGCTGTCCGGCCATACTGGCGGCCGGAGCAGTGTCAGGGGTCCGGGGTGAAGTGCTGGGCCAAGTTGTCGAGGCGGATTTCGTAGGGCTCGCAGCGCCCGGTCCAGGTGACGAATTCGCCAGGCGTCGCACGCAGCGATTTCTCGGTGTTGAGGATAAAGGGCGTCGCACACATCTGGTCGGTGAGGTACGCGTTGGTCTGCGGATCGTAATTATTGAATGCGACAAATTCAGGCGGAATGTTGCCCGTCGGCTTCGCAGCGCTGGTCCAGAAAGCATCCTCGATCGGAATGTATGGGGTGCACCCGCCCAGGAGCGCCGCTGGAAGCGCCAAGTATAGTAAGAGCCGCACGAGGATCTCGACCACAGGTTGACTTTGTGCAGTGTGCACGGGTAATGCCGCTGGCGCAAGGGCCTGTCGCTTCGATCGTGGGTTTCAGGCCCGTTTGCTCTTGCGGGGGGGACGTCCGCGGTCCGGCACCCCCGCCGCCGCCAACGCGGCCTGTTGCCGCGCCGCGAGTGCCGCCTCGTCGAAATCGTCGATCAATTCGTGGAACAGCCGGTACCAGTTGATCTCCGCCTTCAGGTGCAGGAACACCGAGCCGAGGCCGATCGCGGCGCGATCCATGAAGACGAACTCGCGTGGCGGCCTCACCCCGCCGAGGCGGCGGATGTCGCGATGGACGCCCTCGGCGACGGAGGCGCCATAGACGCCGCTCGCCTTCTCCTGAATAAGGCGCTCGCGATCTTCCAGCAGCGGGCCGTAGACAAACAGCGCCCACCGATTGAGTACATCGATTATTTCGCGCGACAGATTGCGAAAACCCCAGCTTTCGTAAGCATGGACGGCAAGGTCGCGATCGCCGCGCTGCAACGCGTGGTAGAGGTCGATGACGCCGCGGACGAAGGAGGCCTCGAAGATGCGGATGCAGCCGAAATCGAGGAGATTGACGGTGCGGTCCGGCGCGACCGTGTAGTTGCCGAGGTGCGGGTCGCCGTGGATGACCCCGTAGTAATAGAACGGCACATACCAGATCCGAAACATGCGCAACGCAATTTCATTGCGCTCGTCGAGTGATGCCTCGGCGATGTCGAGGATCGGCGCACCGTCGAGCCAGGTCATCGTCAATAGCCGTCGGGTCGACAATTCGGCAATCGGGACCGGGACCGCAACCCGAGCCTCGTCGCGCAGGATCTCGCCGTAAAGGCGCATATGCGCGGCCTCGCGCTCGTAATCGAGTTCCTCCCGCAGCCGCTCGGCGATCTCGGCATGGATCTCGTCGGTCGTGACCGCGCGGTCGTAGCGCTCGTAAATGCTCATCGCGAGCTTCAACTGGCGCAGATCGGCCTCCACCGCCGAGGCCATATCGGGGTACTGCAATTTGCAGGCGAGCGGAGTGCCGTCGAGGGCGGTAGCTCGGTGCACTTGCCCGAGCGAGGCGGCTCGCGCCGCGGTCCTCTCGAAATCACGAAACCGGCTCTGCCAGTCGGGCCCCAGCTCGCTGGCCATGCGCCTTCTGACGAACGGCCAACCCATCGGCGGCGCGTTCGCCTGCAGCTGGACAAGCTCTTGCGCATATTCCTTGGGCAGGGCATCGGGGATCGTGGCGAGGAGCTGCGCCACCTTCATCAACGGGCCTTTGATGCCGCCGAGCACGGATTTCAGCTCGGCGGCATGACGGCCGCGATCGAGGCCGAGGCCGAGGTAACGTTCGCCGGCGAGCCGCGCCGCCAGCCCGCCCATCGCGGTCGACACCTGGGCATAGCGCCGAACCCGCCCCGTCAAGGTATCGTCGTCAGGCATCGTATTTTCCCTCTCCCCCCGCCGGCCGGGGGGAGAGGGTGGGGTGAGGGGGGCCGATGGGCAAGTTGGCGGAGTCGCCCACCTCACCCTCCCAGCCCTGCGGGCTGGGTCCCTCCCTCTCCCCCCTTAAGGGCGGAGAGGGGCTTCTTTGCCGGCAACCGGATCAAGCCAGGCGCTCGAGCTCGTCGATAAAGCCGGCTACGATCGAAAGTCCCCTCGACCAGAAGGACGGGTCGGCGGCGTCGAGCCCGAACGGTGCGAGCAGCTCGCGGTGACGCAATGTACCGCCCGCTCGCAGCATAGCCAGATAGCGGTCGGCGAAGCCCTGATGTGCGTCCTCGTAGACCGCATAGAGCGAGTTCACCAGACAATCACCAAAAGCGTAGGCGTAAACATAGAACGGCGTATGGATGAAATGTGGAATATAGGACCAATAATGGCGATAGACGCCGTCGAGCCGCAACCCCGGGCCCAGGCTCTCGCGCTGCACGTCGAGCCAGATCTCGGCCAGCCTGTCGGGCGTCAGCTCGGCCTCGCGCCGCTCGTCATGTACCTTCTGCTCGAAGGTGACGAACGCGATCTGGCGGACCACCGTGTTGAGCATATCCTCGACTTTGGCGGCGAGCATGATCTTCCGGCGCCCGGGATCGGTCTCGCCCGCGAGCAACGCCCGGAACGTCAGCATCTCGCCAAAGACCGAAGCGGTCTCGGCGAGAGTAAGCGGGGTGTCGGCCATCAGGTAGCCCTGGACGTTGGCAAGCAGCTGATGGACGCCATGGCCGAGCTCGTGCGCCAAGGTCATTACGTCACGAACCCGGCCTTGGTAATTCAACAGCAAATAAGGGTGCGCGCCCGGCACGGTCGGGTGCGCAAAGGCGCCCGAAGCCTTGCCCGGTCTCACCGGCGCATCGATCCATCGCCCGGCGAAGAAGCGGCCGCCAATCGCGGCCATTTCGGGAGCAAACGCGCGGTAGGCGGACAGCACTGTCTCTTGCGCCTCGGACCAGGAAATCGTGCGCTCCTCTTGCTCGGGTAAGGGTGCGTTGCGGTCCCAGAATGGCAATTCTTCGACCCCGAACCAGCGCGCCTTCAGCTTGTAGTAGCGGTGCGCCAGCTTCGGATAGGCTTCGCGCACTGCCGCGATCAGCGCGTCTACCACCTCGTCTTCGACAAAGTTGGCGAGGTTGCGCGAAGAAATCGGCCGCGGGAAAATCCGCCAGCGGTCCTCGATCTCCTTGTCCTTGGCGAGGGTGTTGGTGATCAACGCGAAGGTTCTGACGTTCTTCCCCAAAACTTCGCCGATCGTCAGCCCCGCTTCGCGCCGCGTTTCGGGGTCGCTGTCCGATAGAAGATCGAGGGCCTCGGATTCGGTCAGTTCCTTCCCCTGAATGGCGAAGCGCAAATCGGCAACGGTCTCGTCAAACAGCCGCACCCACGCGGCGCGGCCGGCGACGTATTTCTCGTGCAGCAGCTTTTCGATCTCGTCGCTCAGCTGATGCGGACGGAAGGCGCGCGTGTCGCGCAGCCACGGCCGGTACCGAGCCAGCATCGGGTCCGCGAGTTTGGCGTCTATTTCCGCATCTTCGAGACGGTTGAGCTCGAGCGTGAAGAACAGCAGCGTCGTCGACACCGCGTTGGTTCGCTCCTGTATCGTCTGATAAAAGCGGCCGATTTCAGGATCGGCGAGATTGCCGGCGTGAACCAGCGAGGCATAGCTCATGACGCGGCCGATCTTTTCCTGCAGCCGCTCATAGGCCTCGACGGCGGTGCCGAACTCGGCTCCTGATAGATCGGCGAGCCGACCCGCGTAGCGCTCGTGAAAAACACTCGATTCGCTGGCAAGCTGGGCGAGGTCGCCCGTCAACGCCTCGCTTTCGGCGCCCGGGTACAAATCGGACAGGTCCCATTGCGGCAACACGCCGAGCGCCGTTTTCTTCGGCCCTTCCGTCACTTCCACTACTGCCCGCGCACGCATAACCACGCCCCAATCGGTCCCCTGGCGTGGATATGGGGCTCACCCCGCGCGCCGCAACCGAATGGCCGCTCGCTTTACTGAGGCTCGGCCACCCGGGTCATCGG
>Ga0306924_10000202_pt1 | contig 45784 bp, 49 predicted proteins | sample sta12Can44000111_FD_203756 | JGI IMG/M metagenome (GOLD analysis project Ga0306924, IMG submission 203756) | Lab enrichment of tropical soil microbial communities from Luquillo Experimental Forest, Puerto Rico - statanox.12C.anox.44.000.111 (v2)... | ecosystem: Environmental > Terrestrial >... | reverse complement strand
CCGCCTGCTGGTCTATGTCAAGGGCGGCGGCGCGTGGGAGAACGACGATTACAGCCTTCTCGCCAGCGGCTTGACCTTCGCTACGGCCAGCGAGACCCGGAGCGGCTGGACACTCGGCATCGGCGGTGAATATGCATTCCTCGACTTCCTCACCGGCTTCCTGGAATACGATTTCTATCACTTCGGGACGCGCACCAACACGTTCTATACCTGCACGGTCGCGCTGTGCGGGGCCAGCATCCTTCCGGTCGATATCAGAGAGACAAAGGGCGTGGTCAAGGTGGGACTGAACTTCAAGTTCGGGCCGACGCCACCGCTGGTCGCTCCATACTGATAGTTCGAAGCGCGCCCCGACTCGCGTCTTGCCTCTTTCTGCCGAGCGCGATTGTTGCACGCCCGCAAGCCCTTGCGCGGCTGCGGCGAAACGCGGACAATCCGCACCGGAGCTCGAGGAGAAGATTCCCATGCACGAACTGTCGCTTCCCGCCGATCTCGTCGCCCGCGTCATCGAACGCGCCGGGCGCGCGCATCCCTTCGACGTGATCGAGCCGGCCAGAACCGCCTTCGTGGTCGTCGATATGCAGAACTACTTCATGAAGCCTGGCTTCCAGGGCGAGGTGCCGAAGGCGCGTGCCATCGTACCCGCGGTCAATCGTCTGGCCGCCTCGCTGCGCGAGCTCGGTGGGCATGTGGTCTGGGTCAAGAACGCCACGAATGATACGCGGGAAAGCTGGAGCGTCTACCACGACTGGCTGCAGACGCCGGCACGCCGCGACCGCCGCTACGCCAGCATGGATCTGGCGCACGAGGGACACGCATTATGGGCGGAGCTCGACGTGCAGCCCGCCGACGCGCAGATCGTGAAGAAGCGCTTCAGCGCGTTCCTGCCGGGCTCGTCGCAGATCGAGTCGTATCTGCGTGGTCGCGGAATCGATACCGTGCTGATCGGTGGCACTGCGACCAACGTCTGCTGCGAGAGCTCGGCGCGCGACGCCATGATGCTGAACTTCAAGGTTGTGATGGTGCATGACGTGCTCGCGACCTATACCGACGAGGAGCACAACGCTACTCTGCGCAACTTTTATTCCATATTCGGAGACGTGCAGACGATCGATGAGGTGATCGCCTCGCTCAAGCGCGGGGTCGACAAGGCCGCGGCGTGATTTTGTTGTGGTAGGGCGGGTTAGCCGAAGGCGTAACCCGCCATCTGATTGGCGGCGGATTACGCTTGCGCTAATCCGCCCTACACGACTCAATCCGGGCTACAGGGCGAACGCGTCGCTCTTCCATCGGCATCAGTCCCCGCCCATATTGCGGTAATGGGGAAGCCACCTGACAAGACGCCGCGCGATCCGGCAAGACACTCGAAAAAAGATCCGGCAAAGCCGACGCGGGCGAAGGCCGCGCGGCCCGATCTGCCGCCGATTGCGCCGGTGCTGGCTGATCTGCTCAACCCGGGCATCGGGCAGGGAACCGCAGGCCCCGGCTCGCAAACCGGGCTGCAGCCACCGCCGGACAATTCGTTCGACCGCCGCGCCGATTTCGCTGCCGCACATCGCGCGCGCAAGTCGACGCCGCGCGGCTTCGATGAGGCGGCGCAATCGGGCTACGCCGCAAGGGGCGGCGAGCCGCTGGGCATGGATGCCGAGCTGGCGCAGGCGCTCGGGTTTGACACCGACGAGGCCGGACAGGGTGCGCCGGTCGAGAGGAGCCCCGCATCATTCCGCGGCATCACCGGCGCTTCGGCGACGGTGCAGGCGCTCGAGACCTTGTTGCGCGAGGGCCGGCCAGAGTTCGGCCAACATCCCTGGATGCCGCACCGGCCGCCGCGGCCGGAGAAAACCGAGGGCGGCCGGCGGCTGGTGATCAAGGCCGAGTTCGAGCCGACCGGCGACCAGCCGCGCGCGATCGTGGACATCGTCGAGGGCGTGCGGCGGGGGGACCGCACGCAGGTGCTGCTCGGCGTCACCGGCTCGGGCAAGACCTTCACCATGGCCAAGGTGATCGAGCAGACGCAGCGCCCGGCGCTGGTGCTGGCGCCCAACAAGACCCTCGCCGCCCAGCTTTATGGCGAGTTCAAGGGCTTCTTTCCCGACAACGCGGTCGAGTATTTCGTCAGTTACTACGACTATTACCAGCCCGAGGCCTACGTGCCCCGCACCGACACCTACATCGAGAAGGAATCCACGATCAACGAGCAGATCGATCGCATGCGCCACAGCGCGACCCGCGCGCTGCTCGAGCGCGACGACGTGATCATTGTGGCTTCGGTGTCGTGCATCTACGGCATCGGGTCGGTGGAGACCTATTCGGCAATGACCTTCACCCTCAAGCAGCGCGAGCGCATCGACCAGCGCCAGCTGATCGCCGATCTGGTGGCGTTGCAGTACAAGCGCAGCGCCGGCGACTTCTATCGCGGCACGTTCCGGGTGCGCGGTGACATCATCGAGATTTTCCCCGCCCACTACGAGGACCGCGCCTGGCGCGTCTCGCTGTTTGGCGATGAGATCGAATCCATTGACGAGTTCGATCCGCTCACCGGGGCAAAGACTGACGAGCTGGAATTCGTCAAGGTCTACGCCAATTCGCACTATGTCACGCCGCGTCCGACCCTGCTGCAGGCGCTCGCCGGCATCAAGAGCGAGCTCAAGCTGCGCCTGGCGCAGCTCAATGCCGCCGGCCGCCTGTTGGAGGCGCAGCGGCTCGAGCAGCGCACGCTCTACGATCTCGAGATGATGGAGGCGACCGGCTCCTGCGCCGGTATCGAGAACTACTCGCGTTATCTCACCGGCCGCAAGCCAGGCGAGCCGCCACCGACGCTGTTCGAGTATGTGCCCGACAATGCACTCGTGTTCGTGGACGAGAGCCACGTCACCATCCCGCAGCTCGGCGGCATGTACCGCGGCGACTTCCGCCGTAAGGCGACACTCGCGGAATACGGCTTTCGCCTGCCCTCCTGCATGGACAACCGTCCGCTGCGGTTTGAGGAATGGGATGCCATGCGGCCGCAGAGCGTCGGCGTCTCCGCCACCCCGGGGCCGTGGGAGATCGAGCAGGCGCATGGCGTCTTTGCGGAGCAGGTGATCCGGCCCACGGGACTGATCGATCCGCCGGTGGAGATTCGTCCGGCGCGCACCCAGGTCGACGACCTCGTCGGCGAGGTGCGTCAGGTGGCGGCGGCGGGCTATCGTGCGCTGGTTACCGTGCTCACCAAGCGCATGGCGGAGGATCTCACCGAGTACCTGCACGAGCAGGGCGTTCGGGTGCGCTACATGCACAGCGACATCGACACCATCGAGCGCATCGAGATCATCCGTGACCTGCGGCTCGGCGCATTCGACGTGCTGGTCGGCATCAATCTGTTGCGTGAGGGTCTCGACATTCCGGAATGCGCGCTGGTCGCCATCCTCGATGCCGACAAGGAGGGCTTTCTGCGCAGCGAGACCTCGCTGGTGCAGACCATCGGTCGCGCCGCGCGCAACATCGACGGTCGCGTGATCCTCTACGCGGACGGCGTGACCGGCTCCATGGAGCGGGCGATTGCGGAGACCGACCGGCGGCGCGAGAAGCAGCAGGCCTACAACGCTGCGAACGGGATCACGCCGGAGAGCATCCGCAAGGGCATCGCCGACATTCTGGAGTCGGTATACGAGCGCGACCATGTGCTGGTCTCGACCGGCGGCGGGCTAGCCGGCATCGGGGAGGAGACCACCGCCACCATCGGGCACAATTTCGAGGCGGTGATCGCCGACCTCGAGACCCGCATGCGGGAGGCGGCCGCCGACCTCGACTTCGAGGAGGCGGCACGGCTGCGCGACGAGGTCAAGCGCCTGCGCGCGATCGAGCTTGCCGTGGTCGACGATCCGACGGCGAGGGTTGCTGCCGCGCCGCAAAAACGAGGCGCTCCCTCCTACCGCTCTCGGCGGGAGGCGCAAGGAAGAGAAACACAGCGTCCGCGCAAGCCCACGCTCGACGAGATGGGACCGGGCCCCGACAAGGAATCGAAGCCCTACCGTCCGGGGCCGCGCTCCACCACCGGGCGGCCTGGCATGCGCGGGGGCTGGCGCCCGCGCGGGCGCTAAGCCTGTGTCGCGCAAAAAGCCTGCCCTCGGGCTTCACCCGAGGGTAGGAACAGGTTTTGCGATAAGAGAGCCCTCAGTCCGCCGGAGGGGCGACCGCGGCATCCGGCTGGTTGCTGCGCTTCAGCGCCTTGGCGACGAAGCCGGTCGCCTTCATCTCCTCGACGAAGGCGTGCAGGTAGCGCGGCGCGTCCTCGCGGCCCTGGTATCGCTGCTTGGGCGTTCCCATGGCTTGGCGGATTTCCATGAAGCGGCCGTCCATGATGCGCACCGCCGGGTTCGTCTTCGCATACTCGACGAGTGGTTGCTTGACCCCCGCTGCCGCCTCGAGCCTGTCACGCAGGAACAGCTCGATCCCATTCTCGCCGCGAACCAGCTGCGCGTGCTTCAGCGTGCGGGTCAGGAAGAGGTCGTAGGCGGAGCCCTTGTTCACGGCTATGCGCACGCCCTCGCGGTCGACATCGGCCACCGCGCGCAGGGCCGAATCCTTCGGCACCATGTAGACGCCTTCGATGATCACATAGGGCGCGGTAAAGGCGATCTCGGCCGCGCGCACCGGCTCGATGGCGAGGAAGGCGATGTCCCAGGCGCCGGCCTTGAGCGCCTCGAATACCTTGCCGGCGGCATCGAAGGGGACGAGCTCGAGCGGGAGATTGAGGCGCCGGGCCAGCTCCCGCGCAAGGTCAACGGTGACGCCGCCGAGCGCCCCGGTGGCGGGGTCCTTCTGCGCCAGCACCATGTTGCCCAGGTTGATCGCCGCGCGCAGCTTGCCGGTGGGGGCGAGGTCCTTGACCAGGGCGGTGCTCACGTTGCTGGCTCCTTGCGGACGGGTGGCGGGGTCCTGGGCTTGGGCGGCACAGACTCCCGCGATGAAGATCATGGCAGCTAGTGCGCTCCGGTGCATGCCATTGCCCAGCGTCATGGACAGCGGTGGTAGCGTTTAATTCGGTCACCGACAACCATGCCGGCCGGTTGAGGTCGCCCCAGGCTGATACGTGCGGCAACGTTTGCTGAAGCTGCTGCAAATTTCCAGCTGCCGGTATATGCTGGTGCCGGTTTGATCGCTTCCAGGAGGACGCCATGGCCAAGGGTCAGATGCGAAGCACCAAGGAGAAGAAGAAGCCGAAGGCGGAATGGAACAAGAAGAAGAAGGGCGGCGCGACGCCGTCGCCGTTCGCGGTGGGACAGAGCCAGGCCAAAACCGAGCTGTTCGGAAAGAAGGGCTAGACGGGGCTCGTTCAAGGCAGCGACGCGGCGGCGGCCGCTGCGCCGGGAACGCTTATGCCGCGCCTTCTATGGTGAGAGCGTCAAAATCTGCAGGAAGCCGTAGGTGCCCCGCGCGTACCTATTCCGCTGCAACGAGAGGATCGAGGGTGAAGGTTTTCCAGGTGGAGGCGTACGCGTTCTCAGCCTGATCGCCCCAGCTCGTCCACCCAGCGCGGGAGCCGCGCGCGAACAGCTCCAGGTAAGGTCCCGGTGAGCAAGCTTCAATGATCGCGTATTGCTCATCGGGTTTGCGCGAGTGCTCGCGCTTGCGTGAAGCCACGAAATTTACCTGTCGTCGCCCCGGGGCCAAGGTGCGCGCCTTTTTGCCCTTCACTCCAAACAAGATCAGCTCGGTGACATTCCGAAAATAAAAACCTACCCCGCGCCCGTCTGAGCCGCCGTCTTTGCGGACCTTGTGCCAAACAATGTTGGATTTGTACGTAAAGCCCCACGCCTTCATGACCGCGAGACCCTCCGGCAGCAGCGCGTTTGGGCACCAGAGATAGAGGTGTGCTTTGGGCGGCGTGGCCTCCACAACAGGAAGAGCAGTGATTTGGTCCAGAGTCAGGGTACTGTAGCGCGATAGTCTCCTGTGCTCCGGTGCGACTTTCCCGGTCTTGTTGGTAAACCGCCAGGGGGGGTCAACGAGCACGGTCGCGAAACGTCGCTCGCCAATGAAGCCAAGCAAGTCGGATTGAAGCGCGTTCATTTTGGGCTTTCCAGCGGACCCCAACAAAAATATTGAACCGGATTATTGGAGCAGAATCGTTTTTTGCGCAATTTCGAGAGTGGCCCAGAATCCTTCAATCCATATATGCAACGCTGAGCCGGCATCCAGCTTATCAGCAGCGCGATTTTGTTCACCGCTTTCCAAAGGTGTGTAGTAATCTAAAAGTTCCGCCGCCGCACGGCATTCCCATACCCACCGACACACGGGAAAAGCCCCACCAGAGCCGCGAAGCCGTCATATTGTCATGCGGCAATTGCGATGGTGGAGAGCGCCCGCGGGCGCCCAAACGGGGATATTCAACATGGCATTCGTAAAGGCGAGCGAGAAGGCGGCCGAGCCGGTCGAGGCCGCAAAGCCGGTTGACACGCAGGTCGAAGGTGAGATCCGCGAGTTCGTGCGTCGCGACGTTGCGACCCTGCGGCGGCAACCGGAGAGCGACAGCGAGATGGTGGCGAGCAACATCGGCAACCTGCTGCAGCGGGTGGCGGGCACCTCGGTGAAGGAGATCGACAAGCTGATCGCCGAATTGCAGACGTTGCGCGAGATGCTCCAGAGCGAGGGCGCGCGCGTGCAGCGCGAGATCGTCGAGTACGCCTCCCTGAGCCAGGCCGCCATGCAGTCCACGCGCATCATCGCGGACAGCCTGAGCAGCTGGAAAAAGGTGCCCGACGCTCCAAGCATGCGCCACGACTGAGCGGCCGGAGTTGCGCCGCTCCGCGGCGAAGCCACAAGCGGAAACTAGGGCAGAAGCGGAGAGCTACGGCAGCAGCCGGTAGCGCGGGATCATCGCAACGACGGCGCGGCGCGCCGGATCGACGAGCAGGATGCGGTCGTCGAGCTTGACGAACTTGTGCTCGCGCAGAAGCGGGATTTCTCCGGTTACGCTCGCAGGCAGATCCTGCAGCAGCTTGTCGCTCCACAGCGCCCCCGGTAGCGCGTCGGCCCGCGCATCCGCGCGCGCCGTATCGGGATAGTGCATGACGCCGCGATAGATGCGCTCCCGCTGCTCGTCGTTCAGCGGCAGCACGATGCCCACGCTTCCCGTGGTCTCATCGGCGACATCCTCCATCGCATTACCGGCAGCGCGCTGCGTCGGGACGAGCCGATTGCGTGCCGCCTCGGCGGCAAGCAGCGCCAATGATGCGATCACGACGAAGCTGACAAGACGATTACCAAACAAACTCCGCATGACACCCTTTCCCGGCGACCTATGCGGACACGCTAGGATCGGCGCCCTTCCGCCTGCGTTAACGCCAACGCGGCTGGCGTGATTTGGTTCACGACTGTTGCAGGCCAGCCGCAGTTCCGGCACGGCGTCACTGCGCCAATGACAGGAATTTCAATCAGCTGGCGACGGCGCCGCCGTTAACCACACAAACAAATAGCGCCGGCGGGCGCAGCGTTGCGACCGCCGGAGCGGGGCGATTCAGACAGGAACGTTCGCGCGAGCTATTCGTCGCTCAGGAACACCCCGGTCACGGGATTGATGGCAAGTGGATTCACGTACCGGTATTGCTGCACGACCGGCACATTTGTCACCACTGGCACGTTGGTCACCACTGGTACGGTTGTTACCGCGGGCACCGTGGTCACGACCGGGCGCGCGATGGGGGAATACGCGTAGGCATCGTACGCTATGGGAGACGTGACCACGCGCGGCGCAGGCGCCGGCGCCCAGGCGTAGGCGTCGGTCACGGCCGGGCGCGTGACTACGCGCGCCACCGGCGGCGTCCAGGCGGGAGGCGACCACGCGTAGGCATCGTACGCGAGTGGACGCGTCACGACACGCGCGGCGCGGGGCGGGGCCCATGCATAGGCCTCGGCCACCGGGCGCGCCACCACGCGGCGGCGTTCCGTCACGGTGACCGTGCGCTCGGTGACGGTGCGCGTAACGACCGTGCGCCGTACCGGTCCGACCGCAACCGCAGGCGCGGCTACCACCGGCTCGTAGGCGTAGGCGTCATAGTAGGCACGAGGCACATAGCGCTGGTGATAGGCCACGCGCGGCTGAACATAGGCACGCGCACCGTAGTCAGTCTCGTAGAGCCATGACTGCGCGCATGCGGGACCGGCCGTGACCGCCAGCGCAAGCGCGAGACATGCGGGACGCAGTTGCAAGATCATGGAGTGCTCCTTGTGCCCGTGGAATACGACGAACGAAAGCCAACGCCGGTTGTCGCATCGTGTTCCCACGGTGCTGATAGGTATCATCCTATCGCCTGCCGATCGGGCCGGCAACTTTCATGTCGCAAAGCAGCAGTCTTGGTCCCCTGTGAACACGCAGTGGTGAAACACGGATGAAACGGAAATGAAACAGTGATGAAATGAGAGCGATGGGATTGATGATAAGCTGAGCGGCCTCATCCTTTTGCGCCGCCTTGCCGTCGGGGTCGAACGCGAGCGTTTCCTGAATGGACCGGATGCAGGTCGGTTTCTTCTTCTGGCCGTATACGCGCGAGCTGTGCGAGCAGCTTGCGGAGCGCGCGGACCGCTATGGCTATGCCATGATCGGGATCGCCGACACGCCGGGAAACGCGATGGATCCCTGGATATCCGCGGCGGTGGTGGCGCTTGCCTCGCAGCGGACGCGGATCGCGTTGTGCGTCACCAACCTGCTCACGCGTCACCCCGCGATCAGCGCGGCAGCTGCCGCCTCGCTCGATCACATCTCGAATGGTCGCGCCGTGCTCGGCATCGGCGCCGGCCACAGCGGCACAAGGAACGTCGGGCTGCCGCGCTCCGGAGCGCGCGATCTTGCCGAGGGTGTCACCTTTATCAAGGCGCTGCTGAAGGGGGCGCCGGCCAGTTTTGGCGGCAAGGGGCTGCCCGCAACGGCCGCGCATCTGCCCTGGATCAGGCGCGCGCCGCCGGTATTCATTGCCGCTTCGCATCCCGGGCCGCTGCGTGCCGCAGGGCGGACCGCTGACGGCGTATTCGCCAACTACGGGCTGGCGGCCGAAAACATCCGGGACTCGGAAGCGCTCGTTGCCGAGGGGCTCAGCGCCGTCGGGCGTCATGCGGACCCGTTCGAGGTCTGGCAGATTGCGGCGCTCGACTGCAGCGAGAATCGCCGGGAGGCTCGCGGCAAAATCGGCGCCATGCTTGCCTTCCTGGCGGGCTACGTGATCGGGGACAAGAATCTTGAGGCGCGCGGCGTCCCGCGCGCGTTGCATGAGCCGCTTCTGGAATTGCGCCGGCGCTACAGCACGCGCCCAGGCGAGGCCGACATCAGGCTCGTTGAGGAGCTCGGGTTATTCGACTACCTGTCCCGGCGGCTTGCGATCTGCGGCGATCCGCAAGACTGCCTCGGCCAGGCGCTCGCGGCCAAGTCGGCCGGTGCCCGGCGGCTCATGCTGACGGTCAGCCTGGCCTCCGATCCCGTGCGCACGGTCGAGTTGTTCGGCGAGCATGTGCTGCCCAGGCTTTAGCAGGTTCTCCTAAAACGTCACCGCCGCGCGTCATGCGACGCGCGGCAGTGACTCCCCGACCGGCCGCCGCCTGAAAGGATGATTCCGTCAATCGGATCGTGCGCTGGGTGCCATGAACGCGCCGACTGCGGTGAGCGCCGGCAACAGCATGCCGATCGCGAGCGCGATTGCGAAGGATGCGCTTTGCGTCTTGGCCACGGCGCCGACCATGTCGGCGCGCGCGATGCCAATCGACACCGCCGTCACCGCAACGGCAGTCGACAGCGCGAGTGCCGCCGTGGTGATGAGCTCGATGAAGGCGATGGGGCGGTGCCTGAGCGCGCAGGCATGGCGCTGCTCGTGCTCCCCCGAGCCGCAACGGGTGAACTCCTCCTGAGACATGACCTGCTCCACGAATCAGTTTCCGATTTACCCGGAGATTCGCGGCCGATACCGGCGTGGATTCGGCCGGAGTTGGGCGAACGCTTTGACGAACAAGGGCAATTTTATGTTTTAGGTTAATGAAGGGTTAACGCCGAAGCGTTTTGGCAAAGCGTGTCCTCACGAGCACAGTCAGTAAGCAGCAACCGCGCCGCCGCGTGCCCTGCGAAAAACGAAATGTCGGAGGTGTCAGGCCTGCAAGCCTCAAACGGGCGCCATCGCGTTGGCAGGCTGCCAATCCATCGCCACATGATCCGGCTCCGCTGCAACGCGCGCAAGCCAGGCGCGGATTGCGGGGAAGGAGGCAAGGTCGAAATCGCATTCGTGCGCGAGATGCGCGTAGGCATAGAGCGCGATGTCGGCCACGGTGTAGCGATCGGCGGCAAAATAGCGCTGCTGCTTGAGATGGTTTTCCATTACTCCGAGCGAGCGATAGCCTTCCTCCATCCAGTCCTCGAGTGCGTGCTGCTGCAGGTCGCGCCCGCCCTTGACCAGCGTGAGCCAGAAATAGGCAGCCCCGATATTGGGCTCGATGCTGTGCTGCTCGAAGAACATCCACTGGAGCGCTTGCGCGCGCTCGATCCGGTTCTCCGGACGCAGCCGCGATCCGCTGGCAAGGTGCCACAGGATGGCGTTTGATTCCGCGAGGTAGCGGCCCGGAGCCGCTTCCAGCAGCGGCACCTGGCCATTGGGATTCTTGGCCAGAAACTCAGGCGTGCGGCTCTCGCCCTTGAGGATGTCGATCTCGACCAGCCGATACGGGATGCGCAACTGGGCAAGCGCCAGTCGCACCTTGTAGCTGTTGCCTGATCGTTGCATCGAATAGAGCGTCAGCATCGTCCTGCCTAACCGAGAGCCGCAAACGCCCCGACCGCTCCGCTATAGGTCATCACCGCGGCAATGTCATGACATGCTTGTCGCTGGATGGGCAATTCCGATCCATGCCAGTTGCATGTTGCAGCGCAGTCATGCTGCTTCGCTGCTGCCAGCTGAAAAATCCTTCTTTTTCCACTTGCAGCTGCTTGGCGCGCGTGCCTTTGGATGCTCACGCGGTCCGGTCTGCCCTATGCAGCAGCTCGAGCGGCATGAATGGCGGAGAGGTGCTGCATTTGCGTCGCGCCTGGCCGAGCAGCAGCGCGAATGCCGCGCCCATAACGATGGGGCCCACGGGTATGAATGTTATCTGCGTCACTGCGCGCGCGATCAACGGCAGCAGCCAGAGCGCGGCGAGCATTGTTTTCTCGTAAGGAGCAAAGCCGCGCCCGAGCCCGTCGGCCGCGAGAAAGGCAATTGCCGGAGCGAACGCCATCATGTCGTAGTCGAGGCTGTAGGGCGTGGCGAGAATCGCGGCAATCGCGAGCGCCGCTGCCTGCACGGCAAAGGCAGCTTGGCTGCGCCACAGCCATGCCAGCCCCGCGCCAAGTGCAAGCGTTGTCACGAGCTGCAGGGCATAGGCGAGCGGCACCGCGCCGCCCCACATGCGCACGGCGGAGAACACGGATTGCACCTTGTGCCACCCGGGTCCTCCCTGTTCGAGCACGATCACGCGCGTGAAATGCAGTGAACCGAAAAACGCCCGCCACGTCTCGGGGCCAAAGGCAAGCAGCGTGGCAATGGTCAACGCGCCGACCGTTGCGGCCGCCGAGAGCATGGGGCGCCATCGCCCGCTTACGGCCAGCACGAGCGGGATCATCAATGCGAATTGAGGTTTGTAGGCCAGGAGGCCAAGCAGGATGCCCGCGATCCATGGTCGCCGGTCGAGCAGTGCAAGCCCTCCGCCGAACAGCGCCGCGGTCAGGAACCCGTTATGCCCGTGACCGATATTGACGAATACGGCGGGGAACGCGAGCGCCAGCAGCAGCCACAATCGCTCCGCAACGGCATTCTCGTTGCCCGTCCGGAGGCACGAAGCAGGTTGCGCGCGCAGGATCGCCTTGATTGACAGTAGATAGAGCACCAGGCCCACCGCCTGCCAGGTCGCTAGCGCGATGGCATAAGGCATCAGCGCCAAAGCCGCGGCGACGAGCAGAAAAAACGGTGGATAGAGCCAGGCGTAGAACGGCGTCGTCTCGCCGAAGATCGCCCGCTCGCGCTCACGGTGCTGCACCGGATCGTACGGGGCCGCGGAGCGGCCTTCGAGCAGGAGTTGACCGGCCGCGTAGATGTTCGAGAAGTCCGTGCCGAGCGGCCGGCCGGCATGGTCGTTGAGCCCGTCGGAAGTTGCGATCAGGTAGCAGAGCGCCGCCAGCGCAGCCAGAAGTGCGGCGCCGGCAACGAGCCTGATGCGCTCAAGCGTCAGCCAGTCGCCGGTCTGCAGCATCGCAAGCGTGCGCCCCATGCGGCCTCCGGTCGCCATGGTCGTATCAGCGCAGGCTTAAGGGAGGGTTGAGCGTCGGGTGCGGGTCAGCCACCGATTGCTGAAAGCTCAGGGCCGAGACGTGGCTTTGGTCGGCCGCCGTCCTCTTGCCGGACTCGGGCTGTGCCTCTAGGAGAGTGGCGCCCGACGAGAGCGGGCGATGCCGGGAGACATCCATGGCCATGCTGGCGCAGTACCTCAAGCGCATCCAGCCGTCCGCGACCATTGCGGTCACGGATAAGGCGCGGGCGCTCAAAGCGGCCGGCCGCGATGTGATCGGCTTGGGGGCAGGGGAGCCCGACTTCGACACGCCGCAGAACATCAAGCGCGCAGCGATCCAGGCAATCGAGAGCGGCAAGGCTGCGAAATACACCGCGGTCGACGGCATTCCCGAGCTCAAGGCGGCGATCGCCCGCAAGTTCAAGCGCGAGAATGGCCTCGACTACAAGCCGAGTCAGATCAGCGTGGGAACCGGCGGCAAGCAGGTTCTGTTCAACGCCTTCCTGGCGACGCTCGATCCCGGCGACGAGGTCGTCATGGCAGCGCCATATTGGGTAAGCTACCCGGACATGGTCATGCTCGCCGGCGGCGAGCCGGTCGCAGTGCCCACGACGCTCGGCTCGGGGTTCAAGATGGCGCCTGAGGCGCTGGAGCGTGCGATCACCCCGAGGACCAAATGGGTGCTGCTCAACTCTCCCTCGAACCCGACCGGCGCCGCCTACACCCACGCCGAGCTCAAGAAGCTCACCGACGTGCTCGTTCGCCATCCGGAGGTGATGGTGATGACCGACGACATGTACGAGCATCTTGTCTACGACGAGTTCGAGTTCACCACGCCGGCACAGATCGAGCCCCGGCTCTACGAGCGCACCCTGACGGTGAACGGCGTTTCCAAGACCTACTGCATGACCGGCTGGCGCATCGGCTATGCCGGCGGTCCAGAGCCGTTGATCAAGGCAATGGCAATGATCCAGTCGCAGTCGACCTCCAATCCGACCGCGGTGTCGCAATGGGCGGCGCTCGAGGCGCTGGAGGGTCCGCAGGATTTCATTGCCAGGCACAATGCGATCTTCAAGGAGCGGCGCGACCTCTGCGTCTCCATGCTCAACCAGGCGCGCGGCATCCAGTGCCCCAAGCCGGAAGGCGCGTTCTATGTCTATCCCTCGTGCGCCGGCACCATCGGCAGGACTGCGCCCACGGGCAAGGAGCTCGCCACCGACCAGGATTTCGTCACCGAGCTGCTTGAGGCCGAGGGGGTTGCCGTCGTGCAGGGTACGCCGTTCGGTTTCGGTCCCGCATTTCGCATCTCCTATGCGACCAAAACCGAGGACGTGGAGGAAGCCTGCCGGCGCATCCAGCGGTTCTGCGGGAATCTCAAATAGCGGCTCTTGCCAATCCCCCCTCGGTCCTGAAACGATAGCCGGCAACGGCCGTAAACAGGCCGCATCACGTTACCTTGGGAGGCGATATGGCTGAGAACGGCACACGAGCTGCGGGTCCCCGGTGCATTGCGCTGGTGGGCCCGTTCCAAAGCGGCAAGACCACCCTCCTCGAGGCAATCCTGGCCCGTACCGGCGCGATCCAGCGCCAGGGAAGCGTCGATGCCGGCAATTCCGTGGGCGACGGCAGCAAGGAAGCCCGCCACCACAAAATGAGCGTCGAGATTTCTGTCGCCACCACGAGCTTCATGGGGGACGATTACACGTTCGTCGATTGCCCGGGCTCCATCGAGTTCGTGCACGAGATGCGCGCGGCGCTTCCGGCTGTCGATGCTGCCGTCGTGGTCTGCGAGCTCGACGAGAAAAAAGTGCCGCAGCTGCAGCTCATCCTGCGCGAGCTCGAGGAGCAGAAGATCCCCCGCTTCCTGTTTCTCAACAAGATCGACAAGGCGGACGCCACCATCCACGACGTGCTCACCGTCTTGCAGCCGGCCTCGCGCAGCAAGCTGCTGCTGCGGCAAATTCCGACCTTTGCCGGTGAGACGATCAGTGGTTTCGTTGATCTCGCGCTGGAGCGGGCATTCGTCTATCGCGAGCACGCGCGCTCGGAAGTGGTGCCGCTCGAGGGTGACGCCCTCGATCGTGAGAAAACTGCGCGCTTCTCCATGCTGGAGACGCTTGCGGATCACGACGACCAGCTGATGGAGCAGCTCCTCGAGGACATCCAGCCGCCGCGCGACAAGGTCTTCGACGATCTTTCGAAGGAGTTGCGCGATGGCCTGGTGTGCCCTGTCCTGCTCGGCGCGGCGACCCGCACCAATGGCGTGCTGCGCCTGTTGAAGGCGCTGCGCCACGAGTCTCCCGGCATGCCCAGTACCGCCAAGCGCCTGGGCGTGAAGGCCGGCAATGATGCAATCGTCTACGTCATGAAGACGCTGCATACGGCGCACGGCGGCAAGATGTCGATCGTGCGGGCTCTCAACGGTCAGGTTGCCGACAGCACCATATTCGTCGCCGGCCGGGTGGCCGGCATCTTCAAGCTGCTGGGCCAGGCCACCGAGAAGCGCGGTGCCGCGCAGGCAGGCGAGACCGTGGCGCTCGGCAAGCTCGATCATGCCAATACCGGCGATACGCTGACCGCCGGTAAGCAGCCGCATCCGGCTATCGCGGCGGTCCGGCCCTATCCGCCGGTGCTGGCCACGGCGGTGGCGAGCAAGGAGCGCAAGGATGACGTCAAGCTCGGCCAGGCGCTGAACAAGCTGCTCGAGGAGGACCCCTCGATCACCGTCGAGCACAACGCGGAGGCGCATGAGGTGGTGCTGCGCGGCCAGGGCGAGATGCAGCTTCGGGTCGCGACCGAGCGGCTGACCGATCGTTTCGGGGTCGCGACCGTCTCGCACAAGCCGACGGTCGGATATCGGGAGACCATCAAGAAAGGCATCGTCCAGCGCGGACGGCATAAGAAGCAGTCCGGCGGGCACGGCCAGTACGGCGATGTCGTGCTCGATATCAAGCCGTTACCGCGCGGCTCCGGCTTCACCTTCGCGGAGGAGATCAAGGGCGGTGTGGTGCCGCGCAACTACATCCCTTCCGTCGAGGAGGGGGTACGCGATGCGCTCAAGCACGGCCCGCTGGGCTTCCCGGTCGTGGACATCACCGCCAAGCTGATCGACGGGTCCTATCATACGGTGGATTCCTCCGACATGGCGTTTCAGCTCGCCGGCCGGCTTGCCATCCATGACGGCCTGCCGCAGTGCCATCCCGTGCTGCTCGAGCCCATCTATCAGGTTGAGATCGTGTGCCCCTCGGAGGCGACGGCCAAGATGAATGGGCTGATGTCGGGCCGGCGCGGTCAGATCCTCGGCTTCGATACCCGCGAGGGCTGGGACGGATGGGATGTCGTTCGCGTGCAGATGCCCGAGTCGGAGATCGGCGACCTCATCGTGGAGGTGCGCTCGGCGACCGCGGGGGTGGGCAGCTTCACCTTCAAGTTCGACCATATGGCCGAGCTCTCCGGCCGCACCGCCGATCAGATTGTGGCAGCGCGAAAATCGGCAGCAGCCTGAAGCGTAGGGGCGAGGCTGTAGCGGGTCGCAGAGGCGCGTAAACGCGCTAGGGGCGACGGCACACGCGTAAACGCTGGTGCCTCGCCCTCTCAACTTTCGTGGTCCTCGTTACCATTTGCAAAGCATCCCCTGCGATTGGGCGCGAGCCGTTAACGCGCGGATCGAACCCCATCGATAGATTGCGGCGGGATTGCGCATGATCGGCGGGCCCCTCGCGCGCCGTGCGCCCGCGCTGACTTCTCATGCTGAACGGTCTTCGCAATCTGTTTCTCAGGCAGGAAGCGGTGCTCTTCGAGCCGCACGATGGTCCGGTGACGCTGGCCGACGTCCTGCATCACGGCTGGTGCGAGCTCTTCTATCAGCCGAAAATCGAGCTTCGCAGCATGCGGCTCGTAGGAGCAGAGGGGCTGGTCCGCGCCCGCCATCCGAACAGGGGAGTGCTCAGCCCCGCAGCGTTCCTGCCCGGCGCCGGCACAGACGACCTGCTGGCACTCACGGAACGGGTCATCATTGCCGCGCTGCGGGACTGGGAGGCCTGCGCCGCCCACGGCATACCGCTCAAGCTTTCGGTCAACGTGCCGGTCTGCGCGCTGGTGAAATTGCCGATCCACGCGCTCCTGCGGGAGGAGCGACCGCGCGCGCCCGACTGGCCGGGTTTGATTCTGGAGGTGACCGAGGACGAGATCATTCACGATCTCAAGATCGCAAACGATGTCGCGGGGGCGCTGCGGGCGTTCAACTGCACGCTCTCGCTCGATGATTTCGGCGCCGGCTATTCGTCGCTTGCCCGCCTGCGGCAGCTTCCGTTCAGCGAGCTCAAGATCGATCGCGGCTACGTCACCAATTGCCACCTCGATCGCATCAATGCCGGTCTGTGTGAAACCATCGTGGAGCTTGCCCAACGCTTCGGTCTTCGCACGGTTGCCGAGGGCATCGAGACCCCCCACGAGAGCCATAAGCTGCAAGCCATCGGCTGTCATATCGGGCAGGGCTATCTGTTTGCCAGGCCAATGCCGAAGACGCAGCTGATCGGCATCATGCGCCGTCGCCTCGCCGGGCACTCTTCCGGCGTGCATCATCTGGCGAACGCGCGCTAGTGTCCCGATTCCGAAGTTCGCCTCATCGCTGCAAAAATGATGTGGACTTCTGAACCGCCACACTAGTCGGCCATCACAGGCGGCTGCCGCAGCTGTGACTTGCCAGTGATGACGCAGCGCTCTAGCGTTGCAAAAGCCAATCAGGAGGTCGTGCCATGCGCGTTCGTCGCCGCCGCGGATGGGAAATTCCTGAACGCCTCGCCACCCCGGAGCACCTGTTCTGCGACCGCCGCGCCTTTCTCGTAGCCGTGGGCGCGGCCTCGCTGGCGCCGCAGACCGCGTTCGCCCAGCGCATCAGCGACCTGCCCGATCCGACCAAGGATCTCTATCCCGCCCGGCGCAATGAGAAATTCACACTCGACCGTCCCATCACCGACGAGAGGATCAACACCAGCTACAACAATTTCTATGAGTTCGGGTCGAGCAAGAACGTCGGGAAGGCAGCGCAGGCTCTGCGGCTGCGTCCGTGGACGGTCAAGATCGACGGCATGGTGGAGAAAGCGCAGGAGATTGGGCTTGACGATCTGATCCGGCGGATACCGCTCGAGGAGCGGCTCTATCGGCACCGCTGCGTCGAAGCGTGGTCGATGGCTATTCCCTGGACCGGCTTTCCCTTCGCCCGGCTGCTGGAATTGGCGCAGCCGCTGTCGTCGGCAAAATATGTGCGCATGGAAACCTTCCTCGACCCATCCATTGCCCCGGGTCAGCGCCAGAGCTGGTATCCCTGGCCCTACGTCGAGGGCCTCACCATTGCTGAGGCGAGCAACGAGCTTTCCTTCCTTGTCACTGGCGCCTACGGCAAGCCGGTCTCCAAGCAGCAGGGCGCGCCGCTGCGGCTTGCCGTGCCCTGGAAATACGGGTTCAAGTCCATCAAGTCGATCGTTCGCTTCAACTTCACGGATCAGCGGCCCAAAAGCTATTGGGAGGCATTGCAGGCATCCGAGTACGGCTTCTGGGCCAACGTCAACCCGCAGGTGGCGCATCCGCGCTGGAGCCAGGCGACCGAGGAGCTGATCGGGCTGAGCGAGCGCCGCCCAACATTGCTCTTCAATGGCTACGGCGAGTTCGTTGCCGATCTCTACAAAGGGCTGGAGAACGAGCGTCTTTGGGCATGATGAGGCGATCTCATCCGCTGCGCTGGGGGGCCAGCACCAGAAGATTGATCCAGTAGCAGCTGTCCTTCTTGATCGCGACCTTGGGTCCCCAGACGGTCTCGTCGGCGACCTCCGGCATGTCAAACCCGAGCTTCAGGTTATCCGACAATGCTTCCTTTGTGTTGAGAGCAGTGACCCCCTTGCCGGGCCTCCATCTGTACGTGGTCCCGGTCTTCGGATCTGACAGCGCGAAGGCGAGCGGTTTCTGGTAGAGGGTGAGCACGCGGTTGCGCAGGCCGATGAGCGCATCGGTCGAGCTCAATAGCTTGCCCGAGCTGCCCACATCGGCAATCGGGTTTGCCGACCAACCCGGCAGCGATATCCCAGTTGGCACCAAGGGTACTATGAGAAAGCGCAACGCATCCACGCTGCGCTTGGCCTCCTCGTCGCACTCGGCCATCGCTGCGACGATCCACCCGTAGTCCTCGCTGCCGGATTGCGCTGAAGGCGATGCGGCGGGGGTTTCCGCGCCGGCAGGTCCTGCGGGGACGCCATGAAACGCGCGCACGCCGAGCGCGACGATCCCGCCGAGCAGCAGCAAGCCTAGCACCGCGGAAACGGCGACGACCGGGTTCGGCTGGTTGGACGCGCCGCAGCCACGGCAGCTCGGCGCGAGATATGAAACAGCTGCGCCGCAGCTGCGGCACTCGCCGCGCGGAAGTTCGGGCATTATCCGCTCGAACGCGCAGAATCGGGCGGCGAAATTAGCCGATCGGGATGCCGGGTGCGAGGGCATGGTACGCTAGATTAGATGCTGCTGTGACTCTAATGGTTCATCCATCATTCCGGGTCTCGTCACTTTGCGGCTCGCGCGGAATGACACTGGTGAACGAAACTCCAGAGACACAACGCTCAGCCGCTCTCGCCGGCTTCCGCCTCGGCGAGCCGGCTGCGCCAGTCCTTGCGGCTGCGAACCAGTGCCAGCGCGGCCAGCACCAGCAGGCCGGCACAGATGACGAGCAGCGCGAGCGCAATCGGCCGCTGAAAGAATATCGTCCAGTTCCCGTTCGACATGATCAGGGACTGGCGCAGGCTCATTTCCAGCGTCGGCGAGATGACGAGCCCGAGCACCAGGGGCGCCGGATCGAGTCCGAACTTGCGCATGCCGTAGCCGACCACCCCCATGATCAGCATGATCCATACGTCCACGATCGAGTGGTTCACCTCGTAGACGCCGATGATGCAGAACATGATCACGAGCGGATAAAGGTAGGCATAGGGTATCCGCAGGACGTTCACGAAGATCCCCACCAGCGGCAGGTTGAGCGCAAGCAGCATCAGGTTGCCGACATACATGGAGGCGACGAAGCCCCAGAAGATGTCGGGATGGTCATTAACGAGGGTGGGGCCGGGGGCAACGCCGTGGATCATCAGTGCGGCCAGCAGGACGGCCGTGATCGGGCCGGTCGGCAGGCCAAGCGCCAGCATGGGCACGAACGCGCCGGTGGAGGCGGCATTGTTTGCCGATTCCGGGCCGGCCACGCCTGCCACCGCACCCTTGCCGAACTGCTCGGGATGGCGCGCGACGCGCCGCTCGACCGCATAGGAGAGAAAGCTTGAGATGATGTGGGCCGAGCCTGGGGTGAGCCCGATCAGAAATCCCAGCACCGAGCCCCGCGCAATCGGCATGGCCGATTGCCGCCACTCCTCGCGGCTGGGCAGGAGCTGGCGCAGGCGCGGTGCGATTACGTCGCGGACTGCGGTGGCCGACGGAGTGGAGAGGATCTCGCCCAGTCCGAACAGCCCCACCGCCACCGGCACGATGCCGATCCCGTCGCCGAGCTCGGCGATGTCAAAGGAATAGCGGAAGTGCCCGGTCATGTTGTCAATGCCGATGGTCCCGAGCAGGAGGCCAACGCAGGCCATCGCGAGCGTACGCGGCAGCGAGGTCGATGACATGTAGGCGAGGAAGACGAGGCCGAGGACCAGCAGTGCCGTGTATTCCGGCGGCCCGAAGCGCAACGCGAAGGCGGCCAGTGGGGGAGCGATCAGCGTGAGCATGATCACGCCAAAGGTGCCCGCAATCCAGGAGCCGACTGCCGCTATGCACAGCGCGGCCCCGGCGCGGCCCCGCTGCGCCATGGCGTAGCCGTCGATGCACGTCATCACCGATGAGGCTTCCCCGGGGATCCGCATCAGGATCGATGTGGTCGAGCCGCCATATTGGGAGCCGTAGTAGATGCCGGCGAGCATCACCACAGACTTGGTCGTGTCGAGCCCGAACGTTGCCGGCAGAAGAATGCTGATCCCGGAGAGGGGGCCGATGCCGGGCAACACGCCGACCACGGTGCCGACCAGGCAGCCCAGGAAGGCGTACCACAGGACATGGGGGTCGAGCGCGACCGAGAAGCCGATGCGCAGGCTTTCGAGCGTCGCCATGATCAAAATCCGAAGATGCCCTGCTCGAGCGGCGTCTTCAGCGCGACGACGAACAGCACATAGGTCAGTGCGACCACGCCCAGGCTGAATGCCGCCGCCGCAACGGGATGGCGGCGCTCGACCCCGAAGATCAGGGCGAACAGGAGGAGCGTCATGGTGGTGAGAAAGCCGGCCACCTGGTAGAGCGCGACGGCAAGCGCCGTGATTGCTGTGACGCGCAACGCATGCGGCAGGTCCTGCCATGAGACGTCCGCCAGCGGCGCGCTCTCTCCCGCACGTAATGCGAGCGCGAGCCCGAACGCGATGAGCAGGCATGCGAGCAGCTTCGGCATCATCCCGGCGCCGGGAAAGGAAAGCGTGCCGACCGGCAGATCGCCGCTCAATGCCAGCGTCAGCAGACCGAAGCCGGCAAGCGCGCCCCCCGCAACATGGTCGGTGCGTATCGTCAAGCCTGCTCCGTTGCGTTCGACTCTTGACCGAGATGGCGGGCGGCGGTCCCTTCCGCAGGATGCTAGCGATGGAGAAGTCGCGGGGTCAATCCGGCCATCGCCGGCCGGACCGCCGCACCATGTCGTCCGTGCGGCGAACAGGGATCGCGTCTGGTCCAACTTGCGTCGCGCGTGCATTCTCCCGTTTCGGATTGCATACGGGAGAGAACAGCATGCCGGCTTATTGGATCGCTCGCTCGAAAATCAACGAGCCCGTCGAGTACAAGAAATACACAGATCTGGTCCCAGACATCATCGCGAGGTTCGGCGGCAAGGTGCTGGCGCGTGGCGGGCGCTATCAGATCATGGAGGGTCCGCACAAGTTTCACCGCTTCGTGGTCATCGAATTCCCGACTTTCGAGCAGGGAGTGGCCTGCTTCACCTCGCCGGAATACGATGCGGCTGCGGCGTTCCGCCGCGCAGGCGCGGGCGAGGTGGAGACCATCATGGTGGAAGGCGGCGATGCGACGCGTTAAAGCCGGAGTGCGGCCCTAGCGGGCACGCATTGGTTGTCGATAAGATGGAACAATCCAGAACGGGAGGAATGATGATGCCTGATGGTGCGAGATGCCATTCACTTGCGGGCACCGGCGCAGTCGCAGCATTGCTGAGCGGCATGCTACTCGCGGCTCCAGCACTGGCGCAGAACGGCGAGCCGATCAAGATCGGTTACAGCATGGCGCAGACCGGCGGGCTCGGCCCGAACGGAAAGTCGGCCCTGCTCGCCCAGAAGATCTGGGAAGAGGACATCAACGCCAAAGGCGGGCTGCTCGGACGCCCGGTCAAGCTCATCTACTACGATGACCAGACCAACCCGGGGACCGTGCCAGGCATCTACACCAAGCTTCTCGACGTCGACAAAGTCGATCTCATCATTGGCGGCTATGGCACCAACATGCTGGCCCCGGCGATGCCGGTCGTGATCCAGAGGGGGAAGGTGTTCATCGGGCTGCTCGGCCTCGGCGTTAACACCGAGTTCAAGTATCCGAAATACTTCTGCATGATCCCATCGGGTCCCGATCCCAAGCCCGCATTCACGAAGGGATTCTTTGACATTGCGATGGCGCAGAATCCCAAGCCGAAGACGGTCGCAATCGTGGCCGCCGACGCGGAATTCTCCGCCAACGCATCGGACGGCGCGCGCGAGAATGCCAAGGCCGCGGGGCTCAACATCGTCTACGACAAGAAATATCCGCCGGCGACCACCGATTTCGCGCCGATCGTTCGCGCAATTGCGGCGACCAATCCTGATATCGTCAACATCAATTCCTATCCGACCGATTCGGTCGGCATGGTGCTTGCAGTCAACGAAATCGGGCTGAAGCCGAAGATGATCGGTGGCGGGATGGTCGGCCTGCAGAATACGGCATTCAAGGCCAAGCTCGGTCCGTTGCTCAACGGAATAGTGAATTACGACTTTTGGCTACCGGTACCGAAGATGAACTTTCCTGGCGTTGAGGATCTGATGAAAAAATATCAGGCGCGCGCCGCGGCGGAAGGCGTCGATATGCTGGGCTACTACATGGCGCCGCAAGCCTATGCCCAGATGCAGGTGCTGACACAGGCGGTCGAGGCGACGAAAAGCCTCGACGATGACAAGCTCGCCGAGAACATGCACAACGGCACCTTCAAGACCGTGCTCGGCGACGTCAAGTTCGACAAGGGCGGTGAGTGGGCGCAGTCGCGCGTGCTGCAGATCCAGTTCCAGAACGTGAAGGGCAACGATCCCGCCCAGTTCAAGGAAATGGGCACGCAGGTTGTGTTGACTCCGACGGAATTTGCCTCCGGCCAGGTGATCTATCCGTACGAGAAGGCGAAGTAGGGCCACATTGCGCAGTCCGGATTGCGCGGAATGCGCAATCCGGGCTGCGTCACAGTCCCAGGTAAAACTTCCGGATGAGCTCGTTGTTGTTGAGCTCGTCCGACGAACGTCCCTCGAACGCGATCTGGCCGTGCACGATGACATAGCCGCGATCGGCAATGCGCAGGGCCTGCGGGAAGTTCTGCTCGGCCATGAGCACTGTCAATTGGTACCTGTCCTTGAGCTCCTTGATCTTGTCGATGGTGCGGCTGACCAGCACCGGCGCAAGCCCCACGGACGGCTCATCGATCAGGATGATGCGCGGGGCGAGCATGAGCGCGCGACCGAGCGCGATCATCTGCTGCTCGCCGCCGCTCATGGAGCCGGCGAGCTGACGGCGGCGCTCGGCCAGCCGCGGAAAGCATTCGAAGCAGAACTCCAGGTTTGACTTGAGCGACGCACGCGCCTTGTGGCGAAACGCTCCCAGCAGCAGGTTCTCCTCGACCGTGAGCCGCGCGAACAGGCGGCGGCCTTCCGGCACCAGCGCGATGCCGAGATCGACGATCTGCTCGGTGGTCCGGCCGACGAGGTCATGCCGCTCGCCATCGATCTCGGCACTGATGCGGCCCGAGCGCGGGCGCACGATGCCCATCACGCATTTCATCAGCGTGCTCTTGCCGTTGCCGTTGGTGCCAAGCAGCACCACGGTCTCACCGCCGTTGACGTTGAGCGATACGTCCTCGAGTACGCGCACGGCACCGTAGGCGGCGTCTACCTTCTCGATGGTGAGGCTATTGGCCAAGATACGCCCTCTCCACCACCGGATCGCGGACCACCGTCTCCGGCTGTCCGTCGGCAATCTTCTTGCCCGAGACCAGCACCACCAGCCGCTGCGAGAACCGCATCACCGCGCGCATGATGTGCTCGATCAAGACGATGGTGATGCCGCGCTCGTTGAGCCGGATCAGCAGGGTTACGATATCATCGACCTCCGATTGCGAGAGCCCGGCCATGGCCTCGTCGGCCATCAGGAGCTTCGGTTCGGCGGCCATGGCGCGCGCGAGCTCGAGCTTGCGCATCTCGACCTGCGTGAGGTCGCGCGGAAGGTTGGCCGCCTTCTCGGCGAGGCCGACCAGCATCAATAGCTCGATGCAGCGGGCCTCGAGCTCAGCCCCTCGCAGCGCCGGGCGGCGCCGCGCATTGACAGTGTAGAGCAGCGGCACGCGCAGGTTGTCCGCAACCGTCAGCGTGCCGAACGGACGCGGGAGCTGAAAGCTGCGGGCCATGCCGCGCCGCGTGCGCTCGTGGGTGACGAGCCCGTCCACCACCTCGCCCGCAAACCGTACCGTCCCGGTTTCGTTGACAAGCGTGCCGCAGATGCAATTGACCAGCGTCGATTTGCCCGAGCCGTTAGGGCCGATGAGGCCCACGCGCTCGCCCGCCGCGACGGCAAGATCGATGCCGTCGAGCGCGACGAAGCCGCCGAAACGCTTGCTCAGCCCGGTGACCTGGAGCAGCGGCATCACTTCGCGCTCCGTCGTGGCCATCCATGCTGCACCAGGCCGACGATCCCGCTCGGGGCAATGATCACAAAGCCGACCAGCAGGAGCCCGACGATAAGCAGGTTGACGGCCGACGAGATGGTGACGGTGGCGATCTGCTGGAGCGAGCCGAGCAACACCGCTCCGATCAGCGGCCCGACCCAGCTCGTGGTCCCCCCGATCATGGGCATGGCGATGGAGTTGACCGCGTATTCGAGGCCGAAGGCGGAGGAGGGCTGCAGATAACCGATGTAATAGGGGAACGGCGCGCCGGCCATGCCCATCAGTGCGCCGGAGAGCGTGGTGGCGATAAGCTTGAGGCGCAGGGTGGGCACGCCCGAGGCCTCCGCGGCGAGCTCATCGTCGCGGATGGTGGCGAATCCATAGCCGAGCTGGGAGCGCTCGATGCTGCGCGCGCAGGCGAGCGCCAGCACGACGAGCACGAGCATCAGCAGGAACAGATAGTGGATGTAAGGACCGGTGAGCGGGCTTTGGTTCGGACGGATGATATAGGCGCCGCGCGAGCCGCCGACATAGTCCCAGTTCACCACGAAGGTCTGCAGCACGACTGCGAGCGCCAGCGTGGCGATAGCAAAGAATGCACCGCGCAGCCGCAGCGTCAGGTACCCCGTGCCCAGTCCAACCACGCCCGATACGATCCCGCCGATCACGATCAGCACGGGAATGGGCAACGGATAGAGCTTGTGGAAGAAGACGCTGGCATAGGCGCCCATCGCAAAGAAGGCGGCGGAGCCGAAGTTCACGTAGCCGGTATAGCCGCCGAGGATGTTCCAGGCGGTCGCCAGCACAATGAACTGCAGCACCGTATACCCGGCAAAAAAGATGTAATCGTTGTTGAGCGCGCGCGCGGCAAAGAAGACCAGCGCCGCCACCACGAGCGAGACCAGCAGGAAGATGCCGTTCTGCATCCGCCTTCCTAGCGTCCCATGAGCCCGGCCGGACGCACCGCCAACGTGAGCAGGAGGACGCCGAATGCCACCGCCGGCGCCCAGGACGGGCCGTAGAAAGTGGACGTGAAGCTCTCGATAATGCCGAGCAGCATGGCGCCGATCACCGTGCCAGGCAGGCTGCCTAGCCCTCCCAACACGCAGATGGCAAATACGCGACCGATATAGTCCCGCCCCACCGACGGCTCGACTGGCTGGATGACGATCAGGAGCGCGCCCGCGACTGCCGTGGTCGCAATCGAGATGCCGAAGGCGATGCGTTTGATGCGGGTGGGAGAAGCGGCCATGAGACGCAGCGCGAGCTGATCCTGTGCTACGGCGCAGATCGCGCGCCCGATGAAGGTGCGTGACAGGAACAGCTCAAGCGCGGCGAACAGCGCAAGCGCAACCACGCAGGGCACCAGCATGCGCAGCGGGAAATCCATCACGCCGAGATGCCAGCTCGGACCGATGTACCAGGCCTCGACATAGCGGTAATCGACCCCGAAAACCAGGATCAGGATCACCTCCGTGACGAACAGCAGACCGAAGAAGAACGAAAGGCCGCGCAGGGATTCCTGGCCGTGTCTCTCAAACGCCTCATAGTAGATCTGATAGACGCCGGCGCCGAGCACGTAGAAGGCCGGCATCATCAACAGGCTGATGACAATCGGATCGATTCCGAAGCTTTGATTGACAATGTAGGCAATGTAGGAGCCGAGAATAATGAAGGCGGGGTGCGCGATGTTGACGATGTCGAGAATGCCGAACGAGATCGACACTCCGATGGTTACTGCGGTGTAGAAGCCGCCGAGCAGGATCCCGGCGATCACGGCATTGATCAGCAAGTCGAGGCTGAGACCCACTGCGTTCCCCCCGCGCCGGTTGCCCCGCGACGCAACGTCGTGGGGGAGCGCAGCCTTTTATGGAGAGAGTGTGCAGGAAGGCTGAGGCGTTGGCTAGCCCTCAGGCGGCTTGCTGACGGCGCACCTCGCGCGGGAGCGGCATCGGCTTATTGGCGCTCTGCAGGAACTCGATGGTCATGAAAACCATCTCCTTGTCGCCGAGGTTCTCGAGATCGTGGACCTTGAACTGGCCGGGGCCATAGGTCTCGTGTCGGGTCTCACCCGGGGCGTAGGTGTACTCCACCGTCGTGCCGTCGTGCACGTGCTGTCGTCCGCGCCCGCCGCTCACGGACGTCCAGAAATAGTCCAGCATGTGGCGGTGAAAGCCGATGCGCTCGCCCGGCGCGAGCCGGATCATCCATACCCGGACACGATCGCTCTCCGATACAAGCTCGCTGCCGACGCACGGGTTGGGGTTTTGCTTCTCGCGCTCGAACTCGGCGGTGATATCCGGCGGCCACGCGGATTTGTCCGAGCGCTCGGCGTGCTTGTCGACCATTGTCAGCGCCATGGCATTCCTCCTGATCGGTCCGGTATATAGCGGGCCTGCTGCTTTCGAGAATGACGGGATCGAGCGGGTTGCGCAAGGCAGGCAGGCGCGTCGTGATCGTGGGCGGCTCGATGAGCGGCCTGCTCGCAGGCCTCCTGCTGCGGGGCTCCGGCTGGGACGTGGAAATTTTCGAGCGGGTCGAGAGCGAGCTCGCCGGCCGCGGCGCCGGGATCGTGGCACAGCCGGACCTTATCAGGACGTTGCAGCAACTCGGCATTGATACGGCTGATCTCGGGGTCGCGATCACGACCCGCAAGATCCTTGACGCCTCAGGGCGGATCATAAGCGAGCTTGCCTGTCCGCAGGTCCTTACCGCATGGGAGCGAGTCTACCGCGCGTTGCGCGATGCATTCCCGGGACAGCACTACCATCGCGGGCGCGGGGTGCGCGGGTTTGCGCCGGAAGCACAATCGGTGCTTGTGCAGCTTGAGGACAGCGGCGCGGTTGAGAGCGATCTCGTTGTGGGCGCCGACGGCTTGCGCTCCACCATACGCCAGCAATGCCTGCCCGGACTGGCTCCGCTCTACGCCGGCTACGTGGCCTGGCGCGCCCTCATTCCGGAGGCGGCATTTCCGACCGCAATCCACCGCGAGCTGTTTGACTACATGACCTTCTGTCTGCCGCCGGGCGAGCAGTTCCTGGGCTATCCGGTCGCCGGTCCCGATAACGATCTGCGCTCCGGCAATCGCCGCTACAATGTGGTGTGGTATCGTCCGGTGGACGAAACGCACGAGCTCAAGCGGCTGCTCACCGACGAGGGCGGCACGACCCATGTCTCCATCCCGCCGCCGCTCATCCGGCGCGATGCCATTGCGGCCATGCGCGCCGACGCCGAACGGTTGCTGCCGCCGCAACTGCGCGCGGTCGTGCGCCTGATCGAGGAGCCGATGCTGCAGCCGATCTATGACCTTGAGATCCCGCGCATGGTTTTTGGCCGGGTCGTGATTCTCGGCGACGCGGCTTTCGTCGCCCGCCCTCACGTTGCGGCCGGGGTGGCGAAGGCGGCCGATGATGCCGCGGCGCTGGCGGCGGCGCTGGAGACGGCGGGGCCGGGCAGAATCGAGCCCGCGCTGCGACGCTTCGAGGCCGCGCGGCTGCCGGTCGGGCGGCGCATCATCGAGCGCGCGCGCCACCTCGGGGCATACCTGCAGGCGACCCAGACCAGCGAGGACCGCGAGCGCTCGCAGCGGCACGGCATCCCTGCGGCGGTGCTGGCGGAGACCGCTGTCCTTGATTTCCTGCACGCCTGACCACGGCCGTTCGCCATGCAGGTGTGTGCTCCAAAGCGAGGTTCGTGAGCATGCTCGCTCAATCCATCGGCAATCTGCCCTTCCACATCGTACGTGCGAGTCACGTAAGGCTCGGCGTCAGCGATCTTGCGCGGTCACGCGCGTTCTATGAAGAGATGCTGGGACTGCATGTCGAGGATGCTTCCGCGGAGGCCATCCATCTGCGCGGGGTCGAGGAGCGTCAGCATCACTCGATGGTCCTGATCAGGACTCGCTCCCCACACGCGCTGCACATCGGCTTCAAGGTGGCAAGCGAGGAGGATCTCGACAAGGCGGCGCATTTCTTCAAGGCCCGAGACCTCGATCATGCGTTTGTCGAAGCGGATTATCAGGGCCGCACGCTGCGCGCGGTCGATCCGCTTGGCACGCCCATCGAGCTCTTTTTCAGGATGGAAACGCGCGAGCTGTTGCTGCAGAAATATCAGCACCACAAGGGGGTTCAGCCGCGGCGGCTCGATCACTTCAACCTCTTTGCGCCGGATGTGCAGGCCGCAATGGGTTTCTATGGGGAGCTGGGCTTTCGGCTGACCGAGTACGCGCAGGAGGACGGCCCGCGCGGGCGGATTGCGGCGGCCTGGATGCATCGCAAGGGCAATGTTCACGACATTGCCTTCACCAATGGCAGCGGGCCTCGCCTGCACCATCTCGCATATTGGGTGCCGACCCCGCTCAATATCATCCATCTCTGCGACGTCATGGCGACCGCCGGATACGTCGGCAACCTGGAGCGCGGACCGGGCCGCCACGGCATCTCCAATGCCTTCTTCCTCTATGTCCGATGTCCGGATGGCCACCGGGTCGAATTCTATACCGGCGACTACCAGACCATGGATCCCGACCATGAGCCGATCCGCTGGTCCCTGCGCGATCCACGCCGTCAGACGCTGTGGGGCCAGGCGGCACCGCGCTCTTGGTTCGAGGAGGGCTCGCTGTTTGCGCAAACGAAGCCGCGGGCGGCGCTATTCGAAGCCGATGTGCTCGTCGCGGACTAAAACAGCAGGGCGCGGCTCGTCTAACGCCGGCGCTTGCGCCGCAATCGAGCCGCTTTCTCCAGCACGGCGCATACTGCCGCCGTATCATGCTCGGCGTGACCGGTCTTCAGAGCCCTGTTGTAGATCGGCACGGTCGCATCGAACAGCGGCGTCGGGCAGCGCAGCCCCCGCGCAAAATCGCCGATCACCGCCATGTCCTTCTGCCAGACCGACACTTTCATGGAGGGATGATCGTAGCGATTCTTGACCATCATCGGGGCACGCAGCTCGAACACCCGCGAGTTGCCGGCGCCCGTCCGCACCATGTCGAGAACGGTTTGGGCGTCGAGCCCCGCCTTCAGCCCGAGCACCATCGCCTCGGCGCTCGCAACGTTGTTGATCGCCACCAGCAGGTTTGCGACGTATTTCATGCGGCTGCCGTTGCCGAAGGCGCCGAGATCGTGCACCGCGCGCGCGAATGCCGCAAAGAGCGGCCGCAGCTTGCGGATGGATGCCGTATCCCCACTGGCGTAGATTGCGAGATCCCTGGTCTTTGCCTGCGTGCCGGTGCCGCTCACCGGGCAGTCCAGCATGACGTGGCCGGCCCTGCGCAAGGCGCGCTCGGCTTTGCGCTTGTCGTCGAGCGTGAACGTGCTCATCTCCACGATGAGCCGGGGGCTCACCCGGGCAGTGACGATCGCTCGCACCGTCGCGTCAAGCGCGCCGGGACTAGGCAGGCTGGTGATGACGGTCGGCGCCTGGCGCGCGAGCGTTGCCGCATCGGCTGCAATCGCAACCCCCGCCCTTGCCAGGGCGCGGTTGCGCGCGGGATCGATGTCGAAGCCCAGCACGCGCCAGCCGCCCGTGACGAGGTTCTCGGCAAATGCACCGCCCATGATGCCGAGCCCGACAACTCCAACGCGCTTTGCCATTGCAGCCCTCCCGTGATTTGGCGGCGGACGCTATACAGCGCTTGCCGGCGCATTCAAGTGCCGGTAGCGATTAGGCCGCGCAAAAAGCAGGAGCTGGAGCGATCGAATGCGGATCGGCATAGCCGGCATCGGAAAAATGGGCACGGCCATTGCGCTGCGGCTGATCGAGGTCGGTCACGAGTTGGCGGTGTGGAATCGCTCTGCGGACAAGGTGCGCCCGATCGTGGCTGCCGGCGCCACGGCCGCGCCGACGCCCGCTGCGCTTTCGCGCGAAGCGCAAGCCGTCATCACCATCCTTACCGATGCCGCGGCGATTGATGCGGTCTATGGTGGCGATGAGGGACTGCTGGCACCGGAGGTGACGGGCAAGCTGTTCATCGAGATGAGCACGGTCGAGCCGCAGACCGAGGTCGCCCTTGCCGGCAACGTCCGTGCCAGAGGCGCGGCCTTCGTGGAATGCCCGGTCGGCGGGTCGACCGGCCCGGCCCGCTCGGGCAAGCTCATCGGCCTCATGGGCGCGGAGCCCGCCGATGCGGCGCGCGCGAAGCCCATTCTCGACCAGCTCTGCCGGCGGCTCGAGCATTGCGGTCCGGTCGGCGCGGGCGCGGTGATGAAGCTCACCATCAACATGCCGCTGATGATCTATTGGCAGGCGCTCGGCGAGGCACTTGCGCTCTGCCGGCCGCTCGGCCTTGACCCCGCGCGCGTCATGGACCTGCTGTCCGATACATCCGGCGGGCCCAACGTGCTCAAGGTGCGCGGCCCGGCCGTGGCAACCATGCTCAAGGGCGGCGAGGGCGGCTCCGTCACTTTCGACATCGACAGTGCCATCAAGGACCTCCGCACCATGCGGGCGGAAGGCATGCGCCGCGGGCTCGAGCTGCCACTCGTCGAGAAGACGCTCGCCTGCTACGAGGAGGCAAGGCGCAAGTTCTCAGGCGCCGCCGAGGTATCCACCGTGTCGGTGCACTGGGCCAATCGCGCCGGCAACTGATTCAATCCTGCGTTGGAGGCCGGTCGCTGGAGGAGCCATGTCGGTCGTCACTCTCGCTCAAGCATCCACCATCGTCGACGTCGCGCTCAAGAAGGGCCGCGACACCAACTGCGCGCCGCTCACTGTCGCCGTGCTGGATGCCGGCGGATACCTCGTCGCATTCAAGCGCGAGGACAAATCCGGCCTGCTGCGGTTCGACATCGCCTTCGGCAAGGCCTGGGGAGCGCTCGGCATGGGTTTCGGCTCGCGCACGCTCGCCGCGCGCGCGGCCAAGACCCCGATGTTTTTCACCGCACTCGCGGCTGCCAGCGAAGGACGGATCGTGACCAATCCCGGCGGGGTGCTGATCCGCGACGCTGCCGGCAACATCATCGGGGCAGTCGGGATTTCCGGCGATACCTCAGACCGCGATGAGGCCTGCGCCATTGCCGGGATCGAGGCGGCGGGACTCAAGGCCGACCCAGGCCAGGATGCGGCGTGATGGGTCGTGGCATCGTCTATCGATGTAGGGGCGAGGCATGCCTCGCCCCTACCGACATTGTATCCGGCCGGATATAGGATCTGATCAACGCGAGGCGCCGATCGCCGCGCCGCGTGCAACGGGAGAGATCATGGGCACAGCAAATTTCGGCATCGTCGGTCTGGACTGGCAGCAGCGTGTCAACTGGGAGCGATTGAAGAAATACCGGACCGAGCGCGCGCGTGAGCACATGAAAAAGCACGGACTCGGCGCCATGCTGTGCATGTATGACGAGAACGTGCGCTATCTCACCGGCACGCTCACGCCCGGCTGGAACCGGCTCAAGCCGGGTCTGCGCTACGCGCTGCTGTGCGGCGATGGAGCGCCCGTGCTGTTCGAGCAGGGCGACCTCGGCTTTCAGATCGAGCGCCACTCGCCGTGGATCCCGAAGGAGAACGTCCGCTACTCGTATGCCTGGATCAAAGGTGCCGCCGGGCCGGCCTCGCAGCAGCAGGTCAAGAAATTTACCGACGCAATCCTCTACGAGATGAAGCGGCACGGCGTCGCCGGCGAGAAGCTTGGCGTCGACTTCATCGACATCAACATGATCAACATTTTCAAGGAGAAGAAGATCAACTGGGTCGATGGCATGACGCCGATGATGGAGGCGCGCGCGGTCAAGAATCCCGACGAGCAGGAGTGCATGCGCATTGTCGGGGCAATCGGCGATGCTACGCACTGGGAATGCATGAAGTTCCTGCGCCCCGGGATCACCGAGAACCAGGTCACTGCGCACCTGATGAAATATCTCTACAGCATTCCCGGCATGGAGGACGTCGAGGACGTGATCGTCTCATCCGGCCCCAACACCTGGCCGAACTGGCGCAATTTCTCCGACCGTATCATCCAGCCCGGCGACATCGTGTTCATGGATTTGGCCGCGCTCACCTGGAACGGCTACAAATCCTGCTATTACCGGACCTACTGCGTGGGCAAGGAGCCGACCAGAGAGCAGAGGGATACGTATGCGACTGCCCTCGAATGGCTTTACGACTCCATCGACGCCGTGAAGGCCGGCACCACCACGCGCGAGATCGCCAAGAAATGGCCATCGGCCAAGCAGGCCTGGGGCTACAAGGAGGAGGATCAGGCAGCCGCCAACCTTTGGGGCCACGGGTTGGGCCTGGCGCAATACGATCCCCCCGTGATCTCGCGCATCTGGTCGCTCGACCACCCGGTCGAGATCAAGGCCGGCATGACCTTTGCGCTCGAGACCCAGCACGGCAAGCGCTTCCGCTACGGAGTGCGCATCGAGGAGATGCTGATCGTGCACGACAAGGAGATCGAGATCATCTCGAACTTCCCGGTCAAGCAGATCACCGTGGTCGACCCTATCCCGGGCTACGGCGATCACGTGCGATGAAGGCTTTATTAACCATATCGGGCGTTAATTCGTTAACGGTTCTCCGCGGGTTGGGAAGGCGTCATGCGGCTGGTCCGCCTTATTGCTGTGGTGATGATCACGGCCGCGCAGGCCGGCTGTGCCGGCTTGGCGCCGCCGTGGCTGGCGGCCCCGGCGCCGGAAGCCGCGGTGCCTGCCGATCTCGACAGCATCCTGTACGGCCGCGGGGTGCCGGCCGTGCCGGTCACGCCGGTCGTACCGGCGGCGCTGCCGGTGCCCGCGGGACCGCCGGTCGTGCCGCTGCTTCCGCCGCCTGTGCCGGTTGCGGTGCTCCCCGGCCCGGCACCCGGAGGTGACCTGCCCTACACGCTCGATTCGGGCGACCGGCTGCGGATCGTGGTGTTCGGGCAGGACGGCCTGAGCAATACCTATCTGATCGACGTATCCGGCAAGATCACCATGCCGCTGATCGGAGCCGTGTCGGCGCGCGGGTGCACGACCGGGGAGCTTGCGCGCGCCATCGCTGCCCGGTTGCGCAACGGGTACCTGCGCGAGCCGCATGTCGCAATCGAGGTCGAGGCCTATCGGCCGTTCTTCATTCTTGGCGAGGTGCTGGCGCCCGGCCTTTATCCGTACGTTCCCAACATGACGGTCGAGACCGCCGTTGCTATCGCCGGCGGATTTACGCCGCGCGCCTTTCGCTATGATTTCGAGGTCAGCCGCTCGTCCATGGGCGTGACCTCGCGCCAGAAGGTGCCCCTGATCGCGCCGGTGCGGCCGGGGGACACCATCACGGTGAGCGAGCGCTGGTTCTGATCCGGCGGTCCCAACAGGGCCGGCGGAGCCGGTCGTTACTTCTTCATGTGTTTCTTGAGAAACTCCATGGTGCGCTGCCAGGCGAGCTTCGCGCTTGCCTCGTGGAAGCTGCCGCGCTCGTCGCAATGAAATCCGTGCGCCGCACCTGGATAGACGTGGATCTCGCAGTCCCCGCCGCGCTTCTTCTTGACGGTCTCGACATCGCTCATGGGGATCGAGGCATCCTGGTCGCCGAAGTGCATGAGCGTGGGCACCTTCGGTTTCTCGTCGGCGTTCTTCGCGATCTGCCCGCCGTAATAGCACACGGCGGCGGACAGGCCGTTTAGCCTGCAGGCGGCAAGGAATGCGACGGTGCCGCCCATGCAAAAGCCGACGATGCCCACCGGCCCGGCGGACTTGAGCTCATCGATGGCAGCCTGGGTGTCGCGCAGCATCGCGCCCCAGTCGGGATTGGCGACGAACTTGCGCGCTTCCGCGATCTCGTCGGGGGTGTAGCCGCTCTGGAAGTCCTTCACCTGGCGATCGAACAAGGCCGGGGCGACGGCGGCATAGCCTTCCGCAGCCAAGCGATCGCAAACGGCGCGGATGTGATGGTTGACGCCAAAGATTTCCTGGATCACGACCATGCCGCCCTTGGCGGCGCCGACGGGGTCGGCGCGATAGGCGCCCAGCTGAAACTTGTCCGCGGACGTGAGCGAGAACTGCTTACCCAAGAGGACCTCCTGTTCGTGGAGCATGCGATGGCGCGCAATTTCTCGCGTTTGAGCCGACAAAGCAACCATGGGCAGGCTGGGTCGCATTCTTCACGAGACGCAAACCGGAAATGTCCAACGCAGTGGGTTTCGCGATCGCTCGACGCGGACCCTAGGGCGCTTTGAGATCAAAGGCGTCCGCGAGCAACTCGTACGAGCGCCGCCGCGCGTCATGTTCGTAGATCATGGTGGTGACCATGACTTCGTCTGCCTGGGTCGCCCCGATCATAGGCTCAAGCCTTGCCAGCACGCCTGCCTTGTCACCGACGAACAGGCGCTCGCGGTTACGTGCCACCAGCGCGCGCTCGGCTGCGGAATAGGGGTAGGCCTGCGCTTCCGCCGGGCTTGCGAGCGGCAGATATTGGCCGCGGCTCCGACGCACGAAATTCAGATCGACGGTGGAGGCGAGGCGCTCGGCGTCGGCCTTCCTGTCGGCGCAGACCACGGCGCAGGCAAGGATCGCATAGGGCTCAGCGCGCGCCGGCGACGGCCTGAATGCCTTCCGGTAGCTGAGCATCGCGGAGACCGCGTCATATTCGGCGAAATGATGGGCAAAGGAGAACCCGGCGCCCACCATGCCTGCAAGCTGCGCGCTGTAACCGCTCGATCCGAGCAGCCAGATCGGCGGCAGCGGCACGCCTTCCGGCATGGCGCGCACGGACCGGAACGGGTGGCCGTCGGGGAAGGCGCCGCTCTCGAACAGGATCAACTCCTGAAAACGCTGCAGGAAGTCGTCATCACCCGCGCTGTCCTGACGCCGCCGCAGCGCGTAGGACGTCACCGGATCGGTGCCGGGCGCGCGCCCCAGGCCGAGGTCGATGCGGCCGGGAAACAGCGCCTCCAGAACCTTGAACCGCTCGGCGACCATCAACGGGGCATGGTTGGGAAGCATGACCCCGCCGGAGCCGACCCGCATATGCTGCGTGGCTGCCGCGATCTGACCGATCATGATGTCGGGCGCCGAGCTTGCAATCGAGGGCAGGTTGTGGTGCTCAGCCACCCAGTAGCGGGTGTAGCCCAGCCGATCAGCGAGACGGGCAAGATCGAGCGAGTTGCGTAGCGCTGCCGCACCGGGGGAGGCATCGGTCACCGGCGAGAGATCGAGGACGGAGAGCGGGATCACGCGATGCCGGTCCGATCAATGCACGTGCAGGCGCCAATCCTTCTTCCAGCCGGTCAGTCGGCCATTGCGGAACTGGAGCGCGAGCGCCGATGCGACCGGGTAGGCCCGAAGGACGCCGGCCTGCCCGTAGGCGACATAGATTTCGGAGCCGTCGCGGCCCGAGTAGTAGAAGAGCGGCACTCCGAGTGCCGTGCCCGCCTCCTCGAGGGTCATGCCGAAGGCGAGGGGGATGGTGTTCGACTGATAGCCGCACCATGCCGCCCAGCACATCCAAACTGACGCGACAACCCGTTTCATACGCATGCTCTTGCCGAGCGACCCTGCTGGGGAATGGCGCCGGGCATACGCGTAAAACCTGAGCGCAATAATGTGTTGCGTCTAAGGCGGAGAGGCCCTGCGTGAGCCTAAGCGTTTCGGGAATGCGCGCAGTCGCTTACGACCGTTTGGAGCGACTGCTCTCGCGCATCAGCAGAAAAATCCCGGATGCGACGACGATGATGGAGCCGAGCACCACGTGGGCGGTCGGCACCTCATGCCAGAGTACGAATCCCAGGATGCTCGCCCACACCAGGGAAAGATAATAGAACGGCGCCACCGCCGAGGCAGGCGCCAGATGCAGCGCGCGCGTCCACCAGAACTGCCCCATGGCGTTGGACGTTCCGTTGAGCAGGATCAAGCCGGTATCCATCATGCCCGCCGGAATCCATTGCCACGGCAGCAAGAGGGCGAAGAGCGCGGACAGCAGCGCCAGCTGATAAAGCGTCAGCGTCTCCACGGATTCGGTTGCGGTCATGCTGCGGACCCCCGCGGTCACCGACCCGTACAGCACGGCATTGCCGAGTGCGAACAGCGCGCCGATCTGAAACGACTGGGCAGCGGGATTGGTGACGATCAGGACACCGGAAAAGCCCACCAGCAGCGCCGCCCAGCGGGCCGCGCCGACTGCCTCTCGCAGCAGCAGCGCGGAAGCGAGGGTAGCGAACAGTGGGGCCGAGAAGTTGATGGCAATCGCACCCGCGAGCGGCATCAGGCTGAATGCAATCAGGAGAAACGTCTGCGAGCAGCCCTGCGAGACGCTGCGCAGCACGTGGTGGCGCAGGCGTCCGGTGCGAAAGACCGACCACCCGGTGCGCGGGATGGTGAAAACGGCGCAGGCAGCGAACGCGACCACGGTTCTGCTGAACAGCACCTCGCCGACCGGATAGCTCTGCACCAGCCATTTCGAGACGGCGCTGGAGCCGGCAAAGACGACGGTGGCGGCAATCATGTAGGCGATCGCGCGCGGGACGTGCTCGCGTCGGTTCGGCCCCGTCGTTTGAGGGCCCTTCTTGCTGCCTGCCCGCCGCACGGCTCTGTCTCGTTATCATTTCAGGAAAGGACAGGTGTTATGGCACATGCGGCTTTGCCCCGGCAGCGGCTGCCCGGCATGACCACGCGGCAAATCTGGTGCATAGAGGCAGGCATGCCACCCATTCTCGAAAACAAGCACCCCAATGCCGCATCGATCTTCCAGGCGGCGGCGCTGCTGCGCGAGGCCCGCAGGCAGAAGGGCCTGCCGTTCGTCGAGGTGCCTCGCATCTGCATTCTCGATCCGGACGGCGACATTGTCCGCCGGCTGCGGCGCGATAAAACCGCGCGTCGGTTCACGGCCTGGCCCTGCTATCACAGCGAGCTCGATCAGTTCACGCTCGCCGGGCAGAGCGTCGGCATCGTGGGCTGCGCCGTGGGAGCTCCCTTCGCCGTGCTGGTGGCGGAGCAGCTGCGCGCCAGCGGCTGCCGTTTCCTGGTAAGCCTCACATCCGCCGGTCAGATCGTGCCGGCGGGACGCCCGCCGTATTTTGTCATCATCGATCGCGCGCTGCGCGACGAAGGGACCAGCTATCACTACGCCAATCCCGGCGATTACGCCGAGGCAGATGCCGCGCTTGTCGAGATGGCGCGGGCGGCGCTGCGCGACCGCAACATCCCATGCCTGGTGGGAGCGAGCTGGACGACGGACGCGCCGTTCCGGGAGACCGCCGAGGCGGTCGCCTGCGCCCGTGCAAGCGGCGTGCTCGCGGTGGAGATGGAAGCCGCCGCCCTTTACGCCTTTGCGCGCGTCGCCGGCATGCACGTGCTGTGCATCGCCGCCATCACCAATGTCATGGGCCAGATCGAGAATGATTTCGAGAAGGGCGAGCTCGACGGGGCCGCCGATGCGCTCGCCTTGCTTGAGGCCATCGCTTCGCGCGCGGCAGAGCGGCTGTTCTGAACGCTACAATTTGGTGCATATTCCTGCTAGCCTGCGCCCGATGACGTTGTGAGGTGAGCGCGTGGAGCCTGGCGATGGCCAATAATACCGCATTTCAGGAGTGGCGGCGCGAGTGCGAGGCCGTGCAAAAGGAGATGGACCGCCTCATTACGGCCGGACGGCCGCAATCGCCCGAGGAGCGTCAGGTCCGTCAGCTGCAATTCAGCGCGCTCATCGAGCGGCGCGATGCGGCCGCGCGCAATCTTCTGCGAGCCTCCATTCGTCGCGAGGAGGCGCAGGGGTCTGCCGAATGACAAGGCTGGAATAGCAGCGGACTCGCCGCCGTCCCGCATCGAGGCCGGCTGCCGCGCGGGCGCCACGGCACAGCGCCCGTCAGCCGACCGTGAGGGCGGGGGCAAATTGAACCAATAGGGTTGGGAGCGCGACTAAGGAGCGATGGCCGCCACGGCCCTCAGGGGGATTCGTTTGCGTTCGCGCGCCTCACGATATCAAAGCTCCAGCTTGGCCGTTGGATTTGCGGTCGTTTTCGGCATCTATGTGGCCGTTGCAGCTGGCTTTTACTGGCTGATGCAGCCGACTGTCATCGCCAATCGCGGGATGGCTGCCTATCAGCCGCCGCCCATGACGGTCGTGCGCGATGTGCCATGGGTGCCGCCCGCCTCCTCGGAGACGGATGCGGTGTTCACCGCCCGCCGCAACCAGGAGATTGCCGAGACCAGGGCGGCGGCGACCCGGAGTGAGATCAGGGCCGCCGAAACGCCGCCAGCTCCCCGCCGCGAGACCCGCGTCCGGGCACGGCCAGCCCACAACTGGGGCTACACCTCGGGCCGCTCAAACTGGGGTTTCCGCCCCTGGTTCTGATTGCGGATTGGCTCCCGCCCTCGACATAGCGGCCCGCCGGTACATCCGCGGTCAAGGCGCCATGCAGGCCGCACGCTTACGCCGCGCGCAGGTTGTCTGCCGACGATTTGCCGGTCCGACGGTCGGCGACAACTTCGAACGTGACCTTCTGGCCCTCGTTGAGGCTGTGCAGGCCCGCGCGCTCCACTGCGCTGATGTGCACGAAGACGTCCTTGCCTCCGCCATCGGGCGCAATGAAGCCGTAGCCCTTTTGTCCGTTGAACCACTTCACGGTTCCTTTGATCATTGATGCATTCTTCCTTTCGCATGCAAGTGCAGATAAGCCGCGCGCTGGCGCAGCCGGTGGGCTCGAGATTTTGGAGAAGGTCGTCAGTCAGGCGCGCTGTTCGCGGCAAGGCCAAGTCGTTCGGCCGAAAGCTCGATGGGACGACAGATAAGGGATTGCCGGCCGCTGCACAAGAGGACTGCGCACGTGCGGCGGCTCATATGCACATCAGCGTCGGGGACAATGCGCTCACGCCGGCCTTGCGGCCGGCGCGAGTGCCCGCAGAGGGAAGGCCGGTCAATCGCTGCGGGCGTTACCTGGCCGAAAAGATGCGGGTTCTAATGCGTAGCGGCAGCGAAGGGGTTTGACTGGCCCGCGGACCAGGTCTGGAGCATGCTGCGGAAGTCGCCGACCAGGTCATCGAACAGCAGCGTCGTGCCGCCGATCATCTGCTTGGTCACGCCGCCGTAGAAATACACGTCGCCGCGCAGCCAGAGATTGCCATTATCATCCAGATAGGCTCGGGCGAACCGTTTCTCGATATTCCACTTGTTGACACTGGCGAGCGGGAACTTCTGCATGTCGCGCAGCCCGAGGCTGTATTGCAGGTTCCGGCAGTTGCCCTCGTTGTCACAGTTATAGAGCGCCACGTCGACGATGTAGCCGCCCATTCCGGTGCGCACGCGCGGGGTCTCGTTCGCCGGCCCGACCTCGGCGCGAAAGCCGGCCTCCCGCAGGATCGTGGCGACGTCCTCCGCCTTGAATGTGACGATCGGCTCCGGCGAATTCTGCGCGAGCGAGGGCGACTGCACCGACAGGCTCATTGCGGCGGCGGCGATAATCAGCAAAAGTGGCTTGCGCATTTCCGGCCTTCCTTTCTGACGCGGTTGCTTGCTCTCGAATTGACTCCTCTGAGTCTGTGCGCAGGCTAGTGCATGCTCCAGGCAGGCGATGTGACGACGATCACAAAAGATCGCTTTGCCCCGGAGCATCGCTGTCGTTCCCACCTTCCGTGCTCATCGAGAGTGTGCCAGAATGCCCAAATTGAATTTGTCAGCAGAGCTTATTATGCGGTGTGCGGCAACGTGTGCTTGCGCGATGGTGCTGATCTGCCTCGACGCCCTGTCGAGCCACATCGACGCGTACGTCACATCGGCCGTTGCAGCGGCTGCCGAAGCCAGGCCAGACGCAACAAAAGACAGACTGGCCGATAATTTGAGTCCTGGTCGGGCGAAATCCTCCAGCTCCCAGCAGGACGATGGCTGGCTGACATCCGCCGAATATCAGCAGCTGTTTAGTCGCATGGTGTCGCAACAGCAGTATCCACGCGTCGTGGAGGGACGGTTGTTCGGCGAGGAGCTCCGGTTCAAGGCCGAGTTTGTGCCGTTTCCCAAAAGCGATTTCAGCTTCTACAGCTCGCATGCCATGACGCCTGATGAATTCGCACGCCAAGATCGCATCAACCGTGCCAGAGGCTATCGGCTGCTGCATCGGCAGGCGGTGAAAGCAATGGATACCGAATTCATCCAGGCGACATGGGTCCCAAGCTGGTTTCAGAACTGATCGGCGAGGCTGCGTTCCATCAGACCGGGCAATCGCCGCGTCGACCGAGGTGGCGTCGTTACGGTTGTTGCAGGTTCAGCTTGCGGACTGCCAGCTCGTAGCGCCGCATGTCCTCCTGCATGAATGCCGCGTAGTTCGCGGTGCCGCTCTCCTCCATGACCATGCCGAGCTGATCCATCCGCGCTGTCATTTCGGGTTCGCGCAACAATCTCGCGATCTCCGCCTGAAACCGCGCGACAATCGTTGCGGAGGTGCCCGCCGGGGCGTGCAGGCCGAGCACGGTCGCGATGTTGAAACCGGCAAGGCCCAGCTCGTCGCAGGTTCGGATTTCTGGCGTCGATGATGAGCGCTGGAGCGTGCTCAGGCACAATCCGCGAAGCTTTGCGGCCGCTATCAACTGCATGACGTTGGGGATGCCCGACCAGCCAGCCTGGATCTCTCCGGTCAAGAGTCCGTTCACCATCGCCGACCCGCCGCGATAGGGCACGTGCAGGAGATCGATGCCGACCCGCTCGGCAAAGATCGAAAACGTGAGATGATGGATCGAGCCGGCGCCCGCCGACCCAAAGCTCATCTTTCCCGGGCGGGACCTGGCGAGCGCGACAAACTCGTCAAGCGATCGCGCTGGAACATCGGAATTGATGGCCAGGATGGTCGGCAGACTCACGAGCGCAGTGATCGGCGTGAAGTCCTTGATCGGGTCGTAGCCCAGGCTCGGATTGAGCGCGGGATTGATTGCGAGCGATCCGGAGTCGGCGAACATCAGCACGTGACCGTCGGGCGCGGCCTTGGCGACAATGGTAGCCGCTATGGCTCCGCCCGCGCCGGGCACATTCTCGACGATGAACGGCCTTCCGAAATCCGAGCTGAGCCGATCCGCGAGCAGTCGGGCGAGAACGTCGGGATTACCGCCCGGGCCTGAGGGCGCGATCAGCCGTACGGGTCGCGCCGGCCAGACCTCCTCCTGTGCGCTTGCGGGCGAGGCGGCGACGATTGCGACGACACAGGCGAGAGCCCGCAGGACTGCGCCTATCATGACGCCCGCGCGGGCTTGCATGAATGATGCATACGCACTGGCTCCCTCTGCGGGCCGCCCTCACATCATGGCCTCCGGGATATGCGAACGATACCATTCATCGCCGGCGAGCGGGTCGGTGACCGGCCATACCCGCGGCACGTAGGTGGCGTCGTTGAGGATAATCTCCTCCTCGGCCGAGTATTCGACGATGTTTCCGGTGTAGTCGCGAAAATAGAACACGACATTGTGCCCGGCGCCGTGCCGAAGCGGTCCCCAGATCAGCTCGACCTTGCCGCGCTCCTTCATCTGCTCGAAGGCGCGATGCACCGCGAGCGGATTCTTCACCGTGAATTGCATGTGATGGAGCCCATTGTACTGCGAGCGCGCCACTGCGTAGCAATGATAGAGCGTATGGCAGCGGAAGAAGCCCAGCACCGGGATGCCGTCGGGAGCCACAATGCGGGCAGACTCCTTCAGGCCCATGACTCGGGAGGCGAATTCGAATCCTGCGCCGGGGTCGACCGCGCGCACCACCGCATGGTCGAGTGAGATCGGCGCCGGGGTGGTCGGCGGCTCGGCAACCAGTGCCGCCATCGGCACATCGACCACGACCCCCGGCGTGAGCTCGATGGTATGGCCGCTCGGGTTTACAAATCGCAGCGCCGGACCGTGCCGCCATAGTTGCGAGCGCTCGCTGCGCTCGCCTTTCACGCCAAGCTCCGTGAGCCTTTTCTCGGCGCCGTGCAGATCATCGGCGCTGCGCACGACATAGGAGATGTGATCGATCTTGCCCTGCTCTCCCGGCGTATAGACGAGCGAGTATGGATCGAGCCCATGGGCCGCGAGGTAGTGACGTCCCTCTCCATCGGCATGAACGAGATAGAAGCCCATGTTCTCCACGGCATACTGTGCCGCTGCCACCGGGTTGCTGGACTGAATGGCAATGTAATTGCCGCGGTCGATTCCCAGCGCCTGCGCGGTGTTGAACGGCCCGAAATAGAGCGCCGGCGAGCCGGCCGTTTGCGTCGCTGCCATCTGTGCTTGCCTCCTTGTTCCTCAGGTATTCGGCCACTCCCGCAAATGACCAAGTCGTGATTTCGGGTTGATCGCTCGCGCGGGCTAGTTTTGGGCAATCACGTCGCGCTGGTCACCCCTCCCCAGCCCCCCGACCGACCACGCGACATGAGTAGCCCCGGCAGCGTTGCGTTTGCCGGGGCTTTTCTTTGGCCATGGCATCGAAAACAAGTACATGATCGCGCTCGTCTTCTCGGTGTCGGGAAAGGTTACGCGCGCAACGCCCAATTTCGATACAATGACACGCTTTGCAGCCGCGCGGAAAGATTGCGGTGAGCCGAGCACCAAAAGGCTGCAGCAGGCAAGACCATGGCCGAGCACATCGATGGACCGCTTTACTACGAGACAATGGGCAAGCGCGGTCCGGTCATGGCCTTCGTTCATCCAAACCCGATGGATCAGTCGTGCTGGATCTTCCAGATGGCGCAGATGTCCACCTGGTATCGCTGCATCGGGATTGATCTGCCCGGCTACGGCAGGTCGCCGAAGGCGTGCGCCGGGCTCACCATGCAGGACATCGCAGAGGCCTGCTGGCAGGCGATCGATGATGCCCGTCCCGGCGAGCCAGCCATCCTGGTCGGCTGCTCCATCGGCGCATCGATGCTGATCTGGATGCACAACCATCGCCCGCAGCAGACGGCAGCGCTGATCATGTGCGGTACCGGCTACAACCCGGGCAAGGAGTTCATCCCCCCGCGCATCGCGGCTTACAGGGAACACGGCATCGGCTACCGCTGGGGCTACACGTTCGAGGACTTCAGCCCGGCTTTCCGCTCGACGCCGATGGCGCATTTCTTCGCGGGCCTGTTCGTCGGTCGCAACGCATTCGGCGATGTCGATACCATCATCAGGCAGTTCGAGGCCTATCGCCAGCCCGAGCCCGAGGACCATCACGCCAGGGTCGCCTGTCCCGCCATCATCATCAGCGGCAGCGAGGACAATACGCACCGGACTGCGTTTGCACTGCAGAAGCGCATCGGCGGGTGCGAGTTGAAGATCCTTTACGGCGCCGGCCACGCCTGCCAGATCGAGCAGCCTGCGCTGTTCAACCGTTATATGATCGAGTTTCTGACCGCCCACGGCCTGTTCCCGGCAGCTCCAGACCCGCTGGCGAGGGCCGGCGATGAGTGCATTCGTGCAGCGACGTGAGCTCCTGCTCGGTCTTGCCGCGCTGTCTTCCGCAGCACGCATCGCCGGTGCCGCGACGTATCCGTCGCGTCCGGTCCGTATTCTGGTCGCGACCTCCGCCGGCGGTGGCACTGACCTCGTGGCGCGCTTCATCGCACAGTGGCTGAGCGAACGGCTCGGCCAATCCTTCGTCGTCGAGAACCGCTCCGGCGGCGGCAACAACATCGGCACCGAGATGGCGGCGCGTTCGCCCGCAGACGGCTATACGCTGTTCATGGCAAACACGGTGAACACCATCAACAATTCGCTTTATCCGAAGCTTAGCTACAATTTCATCGCCGACTTCGCGCCGGTCGCGAACGTCATGAGTACGCCGCTGCTTGTTCTTGTGCATCCGTCGTTGCCGTCAAAAGACGCCGCTGAGCTGATCGCGCTTGCCAAGGCAAGCCCTGGCAAGCTCAACCTCGCCTCGGGCGGAGTCGGCTCAACCGGACACATGTCCGCCGAGTTGCTGCAGATGATGGCGGGCATCAGGTTCACCCATGTGCCCTATCGCGGCGAGGCGCTTGCGCTCACGGACCTGATCGCCGGCCAGGCGCAGTTGATGCTCTCGACCACCGGCTCGTCGCTGCAATATGTCAGGACAGGCACCCTGCGCGCGCTTGCGACGACAATGGAGGATCGCGTCAGCGAGCTGCCCGACGTGCCGCCGTTGTCGATGACGGTGCCGGACTATCGGGCCAGCGGCTGGAACGGGCTTTGCGCCCCGAAAGGCACGCCTGCGGAGATCATCACGCTCCTCAACAGGGAAGTGAATCTCGCAATGGACGATCCCGCGATCAAGGAGCGCATCGTCAGTCTTGGCGGTATCGCGCTGCCCGGCTCGCCTGAGGACTATGGCCGCACCATCGCCGCTGACACCGAGAAATGGGCCACGGTGGTAAAGTTCTCGGGCGCTCAGGCGAATTGAACGGCTGTGGGGGCAACTAGTCAGCAGATCGCCGAGCGGATGCCGAGGCCAGGACAATTGTCGGCATCATTTTAAGTGAGTGGTAGCATGTTGCGGTCTTACACTGCGCGCTCCTCCTTGCGTGCATGGCGTAGACAATGCTTTTGCGGAACCTGAGCTCGCTTTCCCACAACCTGGTGAGATTGCTTCGCGGCGAGCACGGCGCCGGTGCCGTCGAATTTGCCATTGGCGCAACGTTGCTGGCCGGGCTCCTGATCCCGCTCATCGATCTCGGAATGGGCTTCTATCAGAAAATGCAGGTGCAGGACGCCGCGCAGGCGGGAGCGCAGTACGCACTTGCGCATGGCTGGAACAGCACAGCAATCGAGAATGCAGTGACGAGCGCGACCGCCCTGGCATCGATTAGCGCCTCGCCGGCGCCGGCCCGCAATTGCGGCTGTCCTGAAGGAACCTCGGTTACGTCCTCCGCCTGTGGCGGGACATGTTCTGGTGGTCAATCGGTCGGCACCTACGTCACGGTGAGCGCGCAGGCTAACTATACGCCTCTCATTCCATATCCCGTGATCGGCCAGTCAGTGGCACTGACGGCGCAGGCAACGGTACGGATTCAGTAGGCCCATGAACGCATGCCAAGCACGGGCAGTAAGTCATTGCACCCTCACCGCGTATCGATGCGGGCGGCGTTGCTGGGTCTGTTGACCTGCCGGCAGGCAACCACCGCGATCGAGTTTGCACTGATATCGCCAGCGCTTTTTTTGTTCCTGCTCGGCATCGTGGAGTTTGGTCGCGCACTATGGACCTTGAACGCGCTGCATTACTCCGTGCAGGAAGCGGCACGGTGCGCATCCATTGATGCGATCAACTGCGGCAATGCGCAGCAAATACAAGCTTTTGCCGCCGGCCGATCGGGCGCAGGCTTTGCGTCTTCGGTGTTCACAGCCAGCACCGCGACCTGCGGTAACAAGATATCCGCGAGCTATGCGATGCCTCTGTTCATTCCGTTCGGGAACTATTCGGTCACGCTGACGGCGCAGTCCTGCTACCCGATTTGAGGAGGATGTTCCATGTTGCTTACCCGGCTTGTCCAGCGTTACCAAGCGTCGATTGAGGCGCTGGCCTGCCGGCAGCGCTGGCCGCAGCTGCTGCGCGCATTGGGCAGCGATTGCGCGGGCGCAGTCGGCCCCACTCTCGGCCTGATGCTCGCGCTCCTGGTCGGATTTGCCGGGCTCGGCGTTGAAGTCGGCAAGTGGTATGTCACAAAACGCACGA
>Ga0306924_10000201_pt1 | contig 45804 bp, 36 predicted proteins | sample sta12Can44000111_FD_203756 | JGI IMG/M metagenome (GOLD analysis project Ga0306924, IMG submission 203756) | Lab enrichment of tropical soil microbial communities from Luquillo Experimental Forest, Puerto Rico - statanox.12C.anox.44.000.111 (v2)... | ecosystem: Environmental > Terrestrial >... | reverse complement strand
GGGCCGCTGCAATGGTGGCAAGCGCCGGGCGACCGCACACCCGCGATGGGCTGCGGCCGTATCGCCCCGCCGGTATGGGGGCCTTGTCGAGGATTGCAGAAAATCAACCGTTAGATTCAGTCACATAGGCCATGGATTGGGACCGACAGTCCCGGCAATTCAGGCCGGGACTGCCCCGGCTTACCGCATTCTGATCAGTTGGCCTGTCGGCGCAGGAATGCCGGGATATCCAACTGATCCTCCTCGATCGGCGCCTGTATCGGCGGCTGCATCGGCGCCTGTCGGCTCATGGGGTCGGGCCCAGGATGGGACGGGCGCCTGGCGTATTCGGAGACCGGCTCGGGCGCCCGTGGCATAGGGGGCGGCGTCATGGCAGGTCGCGGCGGCGGCGCAGCGGGCCGCTCGATGGGCCTTTCGATGGGGCGGGCGGCTGCAGGCGGGCGAACCGGCCGCATCGTGGGCGACATTTTCTCCGCCTCCTCCAGGTCGTCGCGGCGACCGAGGCCCACGGCAGCAAGGCGCCGCAGCAGGCTCACTTTGCGCTTTTCCGGATTGTCGAACTCGCCCTCGCCGCGCTTGGCGCGCAATTCCGCCTGTGCCGGACGCGGCAAGTCGTCAATGCCGGGCATGCGGCGCGGCCGGTTGACCGTGCGTTCCGGCGCTGGCGGGATGAAGGCGCGCGGCGTCGGCGGAGGGTCGGAGGGCAGTGCCATCTGTTCCGGAAACAGCGACGGCTTGGGCGCGATCGGCCGGATGGTCACGTCTTCGATCATGGGCAGGACCGCGGCTGCGACCGCCGCCTTGGCAGCGGCCTCGATCGATTCGGCCGTCGGGAGAGCGGAGGCCGTCGGCGTTGCCAGCGGGCGCGTCTCGATCCGTTCGACAGCGGCACGCTGTTGCTGATCGCCACGCTGCTCCTCGGCGCGCAGTTTTTGGGTGAGTTCTGCGATGCGCGCCTCGGGCCCCGCCACACCTCGCTGTAAGCCGACATGGTCGATACCCGTGGCCACGACCGAAACGCGAATGACGCCATCCAGGCTCTCGTCAAACGTCGCTCCGACGATGATGTTGGCGTCTTGATCCACCTCTTCGCGGATGCGGGTCGCCGCCTCGTCGACCTCGTATAGCGTCAGATCCTTGCCGCCGGTGATCGAGATGAGCAGGCCCTTTGCCCCCTTCATCGACGCATCGTCAATCAGCGGGTTGGAGATCGCAGCTTCGGCGGCGGACAGCGCACGCTTCTCGCCCGACGCCTCGCCCGTACCCATCATCGCCTTGCCCATTTCACGCATGACCGCGCGGACATCGGCGAAATCGAGATTGATCAGGCCCTCTTTCACCATCAGATCGGTGATGCAAGCAACGCCCGAATAGAGCACCTGGTCGGCCATGGCGAAGGCATCGGCAAAGGTCGTCTTCTCGTTCGCCACTCGGAACAGGTTCTGGTTGGGGATGATGAGCAGCGTATCGACGACCTTCTGCAGTTCGACGATGCCCTGCTCAGCCACGCGCATCCTGCGTATGCCTTCGAAGTGAAACGGCTTGGTGACGACGCCGACGGTAAGAATGCCGACCTCTTTCGCGCAGCGCGCCACCACCGGCGCCGCGCCGGTGCCGGTGCCGCCGCCCATGCCGGCGGTCACGAACACCATGTGAGCGCCCTGGAGGTGGTCGCGGATCTCGTCGATCGCCTCCTCTGCCGCAGCCCGCCCTACTTCCGGCTGAGACCCGGCGCCGAGCCCTTCCGTGACGGCCACTCCCATCTGGATGATGCGCTCGGCCTTCGACATCGTGAGCGCCTGGGCGTCCGTGTTGGCGACGACGAATTCGACGCCCTGCAGTCCGCTCGCGATCATGTTGTTGACGGCGTTGCCGCCGGCACCGCCGGTCCCGAAAACTGTGATCCGTGGCTTGAGCTCACGGACGTCGGGAATCTTCAGATTGATGCTCATGTTTGCCTCTTTAAGCGGACATCACCGCCGCCGGGTCGGGCCGGTCCGCCGCCGGCCGATGGGAATGTGGATCGAGTCATCAGAAGCTCTCGCGAAGCCATCGTCCGACCCGTGCGATATAGCCGCCCCCTGCCGCCACCTGCCGCGTTCGCCGCGGTTCGAAATGCTCGAGATGCGCCGCCTGCGGATAGACCAGTAGTCCCGTGGCGACGGCGAATGCCCCTCCCTTTGCCTCCTCCGGCAGTCCGGCGATGCCGAGCGGCCGTCCCACTCGCACCGGACGGCGCAAGATTTGCGCGGCCAGTTCGGCAACACCGTTGAGCTGGCTCGCTCCTCCGGTCAGTACGACGCGCCCGCGCGGCTCGGCCGCGAACGGCGATGCCGCCAGGCGATCGCGCACCATTTCGAGTATTTCCTCGATGCGCGGCTTGATGATGCGGGCAAGGCTCGCGCGCGACACAAAATGCGGCGCCTCGCGTTCGTCACTGTCGACCGGAGGCACGGCGATCATGTCGCGCTCGTCGGAACCGCCGGTAAGCACGCTGCCGTAGAGCGTTTTGAGGCGTTCGGCGTCGGCAATGCGAGCGTTGAGGCCACGGGCCAGATCCATGGTCACGTGCCGGCCGCCTAGCGCGAAGCCGTCAGCATGTATAAAGCGGGCGCCGGAAAAGACCGAAATCGTTGTCGTGCCCGCGCCCATGTCGATCGCAGCCGCACCGAGCTCGGCTTCATCATTGGCGAGTGCTGAGAGCCCGGCAGCGTACGGACTCGTTACCATCGCCTCGACCGCAAGATGGCTGCGCTCGATCGCCAACATGAGATTGCGCACCGCCGAACCGTCCGCGGTGACGACATGCATGTCGATACCGAACTCGCGCGCGAGCATGCCGCGCGGGTCCTGGACGCCGCGGGCATCATCGAGCACATAACCGATCGGCAGCGAATGCAGCACAGCGCGGCCGGCGCGCGCCGAATGCCGGCTCCCGGCTGCGAGCACCCGCGCGATGTCGCGCTCGCCGACGGCCGCCCCCGCGACCTCGACCGTTGCTGAGATCAGCTCGCTTGCAGGCCGGCCGGCGGAGACTGAGACGACGACCGAGTCGAGCTGCATTTTTGCCGAGCGCTCGGCAAGATCGACGCACTGCCGTACCGCTGCTTCCGCCTGGGCAAGATCGATGACCATGCCGGCCTTCATGCCGCGGGCAACCGTGTGACCGAATCCCACGACCTCGACGGAGTGGCTGCGCGCCGGCAGCCCGTCCTGCGGCTGGCGCGGCCGCAGCCGGCCGATCAGGCAGGCGATCTTGCTGGTCCCGACGTCAAGCGCGGCGACCAGCACCGAGCGGTTGGCTGGCAGCGGCTTCATCTTCGGGGTGAGGCCGAATTGGAGGGCGCTCATGCGTTGCCGCCCTTCTTCTTCGCCTTGTCTTTCGCCGCGTCGATGCGCCCTTGCGCCGCCGCATCGGAAAGGCGAACCGTCACGCGGTCGGCAAGCCTGAGATCGATTGCGACGATGTCCCGCGTGATCAGGTTTTTCTCGCGGTCAAGCGCCACCAAGCGCTCGAGCGCGGGCGCAACCTCGGATTCGGGCAGCCGTACGTCGATTCCGTTCTTCAAACGCAAATTCCATCGCCGCTCGCCTACCAGCACGCATGCGTGCACAAAATCGCGCATGGTGGGGTAACGATCGAGCAGAGCGAGGAACTCCTTGGCTTTCGTCTGCGCCCCGCGGCCGACGACAAGCGGCAGGCGGACCATGCCGGGCGTAATGTACGGCTCGAGCACGGTGCCGTCGTCGGCAATGACCGATACGCGTCCGTCCTTTTGCCAGAGTGCAAACGGCTCGCGCTCCCTCACGCCGATCTGGAGCTCGCTGGGGTAGAGCTTGAGCACCGTGGCGTCCGCGATCCAGGGGTTGGTCTTGAGGCGCTGACGTACTTCATCGACGTCGAGAAACAGCAGCGCGGTATTGCCACTGATGCCGGCGGTGGCCAGCAGGTCATCGCGGCTCACGTGATGATTGCCGGCGAGCGCGATCGATGCGACGCGGAAACCCGCGGCATTGGCGATGCCATCACGTGCGTCCCGCAGGCCGGCCATGGTGTCCGGAATGTGATCCCCTTTGATGGTGCCGTACGCGACGCCCGCTAGAATGACGAGGCCGCTTGCGGCGATGCCGGCGCCGCGCGGCCACCTGCTTTCCAGGAAGGAGGACCAGCGATGCATGAAGCGGACGACGCGCGACCTTGGTCGCATCGCGTTAATGTCTGGCTGGCGCCAAGCCCGACGAACGATCAGCCGCGCGTGCAAGCGCGCGATCCACTTCACCGATTGAGCGAGGCATCCTCGATCATCCATTGCACGAGCTCGTCAAACGTGATGCCCGCGTGCGCCGCAAGCTCGGGCACGAGCGACGTTTCGGTCATCCCGGGCTGCGTGTTGACTTCGAGACACACAAGTCCCCCAGTCCCCTCGATGCGATCGTCATAGCGGAAATCCGCACGGCTCACGCCTCGGCAGCCCAGCGCGCGATGCGCCGCCAGCGATAGTCTTCGGACTTGTTGGTAAACAAACGATGAAACAGGTGCCGGCAGCAGATGCTTGGAGCCGCCGGGGGCGTATTTCGCCTCGTAATCGTAAAACCTTACCGTCGGCACGATTTCGATCACCCCGAGCGCCGCCTCCCCCATGACCGCGCAGGTCAACTCCTTGCCTGCAATGTATTTTTCGACGAGAACCCGCTCGCCGTAAGGCCAATCCTCGCGCGTGAGCTCCTGCGGCGGATGCGCGTGATCTTCGCGCACGATGAAGACGCCAACGCTCGAGCCTTCCGCGATCGGCTTGATGACGTAGGGCCGCGGCAGCAGGTGAGCCTTGGCCGCCTCGAAGCGCGATGCCACCAATCCCTCCGGGACCGGCACGTCGGCGGCTTGGAACAGCGCTTTGGCGATGTCCTTCTGCATCGCCACTGCCGACGCCATCACCCCCGAATGGGTGTAAGGGATGGCGAGAATTTCGAGCACCCCTTGCAGCGTGCCATCCTCGCCCGGGCGCCCGTGCAACATGTTGAGCGCAATATCCGGCTTGACGGTGCTTAGCGCCGCGGCGATGTCGCGACCCACGTCGATGCGAGTCACTTGGTACCCGAGCCGCGCCAGCGCCTCGGCGCAGGCCTTGCCGGAGCGCAACGAGATCTCGCGCTCGGCGGACCAGCCTCCCATCAAAACGGCGACGTGCTTGCTCATCCTTCCCCGGTCTGGGCTGCGGCGCTGATTCGCTTATACCACTCAACGGAAGCGAGGCTGAGCCGACGCCGAAGCAAATGCGGGTGCTATGCCACCCCGATCCGTTTGATCTCCCACTCGAGATCGATGCCGGAATGTTCCTTGACGCGCCGACGCACCGTCTCGCCTAGTGTTTCGATATCGGCGGCAGTGGCGTTGCCGAGGTTGATCAGAAAATTGCAGTGCATCTCCGACACCTGCGCGCCGCCGACCTTGAGACCGCGGCAGCCTGCGGCATCGATGAGCTGCCAGGCTTTATGACCGGGTGGATTCTTGAAGGTTGAGCCGCCGGTGCGGCTCTTGATCGGCTGGGTTGCCTCACGCGATTCGGTGATTTTGTCCATCTCAGCGGCGATCGTGGCCGCATCGCCCGGGGCGCCCTGAAACAGCGCTTCCGTGAAAACGATGTCCTCGGGCGCGCCGCAATGCCGATAGGAGTAGTGCATCTCGCCGTTGCTGAGGACACGCACGCGGCCCTGGCGGTCCACGCCGCGCGCTTCGATCAACGCGTCCTTGGTCTCGCGGCCGTAGGCGCCGCCGTTCATGCGCAATGCTCCGCCCACTGCGCCGGGGATGCCGCGGAAGAAGGCGAGCCCAGCGATCGCCGCCTCTTGCGCTGCGCGGCTCACCTTGACGTCCGGCGCGGCCGTGCCGACGCGGATACGGCAGCGGTCCTCGACCCTCACCTCGCCGAAGCCGCGACCGAGGCGGATGACCACGCCCGGCACCCCGCCGTCGCGCACGATCAAGTTGGAGCCGAGCCCGACGACGGTGACCGGGACTTCGGCGGGCAGACCGGTCAGGAAGTCGGACAGATCAGCTTCATCCTCCGGCATAAACAACACCTGCGCCGGTCCGCCGACGCGAAACCAGGTCAACTCCGCCAGCGATTGGTTCGGCAGCAACCGCCCGCGCAGGCCCGGCATGCGCGCTTTAAGATCCGTCGCGAGGTCGGGAAACGTCATGGCCACGCACGCGCTAAACTGGGCGCGGGAAGTCGCGCAACGTGCGGCGTTGTAGCGATCGTGGCGACCATCACGCCACCGCTCCGAGCGCGGCGAGCTCGCCCGGCAGCGCATAGGCCCATTGGGTGATATTGCCGGCGCCGAGGCACACGACGATATCGCCGGGCTGCGCCAGCCGCTTGATCATGCGCGCAAGGTCCTGTGCGCCATCGAGTGGGATGACCTGCCGATGTCCGTGCGCGCGCAGACCTTGTACCAGCGAGTCGCGGTCCGCGCCGGGAATCGGCGCCTCGCCTGCAGGATAGACCTGCGCCACGATCACGGTGTCGGCATCGTTGAAGCAGGTCGAGAACTGCTCGAACAGCGATGCCAGCCGGGTGTAGCGGTGCGGCTGAACGACGGCGATGACCTGCCCTTTGCTCGACTCGCGCGCTGCGCGCAGCACCGCGGCGATCTCGACCGGGTGATGGCCATAGTCATCGATGATCGGCACGCCGTTCCATTCGCCGGTGCGGGTGAAGCGCCGCCGCACGCCGCCGAAATTTGCGAGCGCCTCACGGATGAGATCGTCGGCAATGCCGAGTTCGTGCGCGACCGCAATCGCCGCGGTGGCATTGAGCGCGTTATGACGTCCCGGCATGGGCAGCGTCAGGCCGTCAATCTCGTGCATCGTCTCGCCGGCGCGGTCGCGGAGTACGACGGAAAACCGCGAGCGGCCGTCGGCGTGGTCGAGATCCGCGAGCCGCACGTCAGCCTGCAGGTTCTCGCCATATGTGACCACGCGGCGGTCGGTGATTTGCCCGACCAGCAGCTGCACCACCGGATGATCGGTGCACATGACGGCAAACCCGTAGAACGGGACGTTTTCGACGAAAGCGCGGAACGCCTCCTGCACCGCCTCGAAGGTCTTGAAGTGATCGAGATGCTCGGGGTCCACGTTGGTGACGACAGCGACGTCGGCCGGCAACTTTAGGAAAGTGCCGTCGGATTCATCCGCCTCAACGACCATCCAATCGCCGGCGCCGAGCCGTGCGTTGGTCCCATAAGCATTGATGATGCCGCCGTTGATCACGGTTGGATCGAACCCGCCGGCATCGACCAGCGCGGCGACAAGCGAGGTGGTGGTGGTCTTGCCATGGGTACCGCCGATCGCAACACAGCGCTTGAGCCGCATCAGCTCGGCCAGCATCTCGGCGCGGCGCACGACCGGCAGCCGTTTGGCGCGCGCCGTGACGAGCTCGGGATTGTCGCGCTTGATCGCGGTCGATACCACGATCACCTCCGCATCGCCGAGTGCAGCGGCGGAATGGCCGATGGAAATTTTGGCGCCCTTATCGCGCAGGCGCTTGACGTTGGCGCTATCCGAGGCGTCGGTACCTTGCACGGTGTAGCCGAGGTTGATGAGCACCTCCGCGATACCACTCATACCGATGCCGCCAATGCCGACGAAATGGATCGGCCCGATGTCGCGCGGCAGTTTCATGGCCCTTTTCCTCTACATCCCCTCGCACGGCGCGCCGCCAAACATAGCAAACGAATTTATGCGAGTGCCGCCACACGAATGACCAAATCGGCTAGCCGCTCGGCGGCGTCGACGGCACCTTGCGAGCGGGCAGCCGCGGCCATTGCTACGAGTTTTTGCGGCACGCTGGCAAGCGCGGTGATCTCGCCAGCCAGCCGATCGGGCGTGAAGTCGTCCTGGTGCAGGCGCAACGCGCCGCCTGCGCTCTCCAGCACGCCGGCATTGGCGGATTGGTCCTGATCGAGCGCATGCGGCAACGGCACCAAAATGGCCGGCCGCCCAATAGCGGCAAGTTCCGCCACGGTCGAGGCGCCGGAGCGCGCGACGACAATGTGGCCGGCAGCGATCCGCGCCGGCAGATCGGCGAAGAACGGCGCGACCTCAGCCGCCACTCTTGCGCGGGCATAGATGTCCGTCACGCGCGCGAGATCCTCCTCGCGCGCCTGCTGCACCACGGAAAGGCGAGCTTGCAGGTCACGGGCAAGCCTTTCGACCGCGGCGGGCACGATGTCGGCCATGATGCGTGCACCCTGGCTGCCGCCGAACACCACCAGCCGAATCTCGCCCGCCGCTTGCGGAGTGGCATAAGGGATTGCCGAGGCTGCGACCACGGCCGGCCGCACCGGATTTCCGGTGCGCGTGGCCTTTGCGCCAAGCTTGGGCGCGCGATCGAGCACTCCGGCAAAACTGGTCGCGATGGTATCGACCCGCGACGCGAGAAACCTGTTGGCGCGCCCCATCACCGCGTTCTGCTCGTGGATCGTCGTAGGAATCTTCCGCAGCGTCGCCGCCAGCAGCGGCGGGATCGTCGGATAGCCGCCGAAGCCGACGACCGCCGACGGCCGCAAGCGCGCGAGCAGCCGCAATGCCTGCACTGTGCCGATGCCGAGCATCGCCGCCGTGCGCGCGAACGACAGCGGGTTACGCCCGCGCACGGTCGCACTGGTGATGACGTGAATGTCGCGCGCCGGAAACGTCTTGCCGTAGCGCTCGGCACGATCATCGGTGGCGAGAGCGGCGGCAACGCCCCGCCGGCCGAGCGCCTCCGCAAGCGCCTCGGCGGGAAACAGATGCCCGCCGGTTCCGCCGGCGGCCAGGAGAACGAGCGGCACGCGGTGTGATCCGTCTTCCGCAGCGGAAATCAAGCCACCCTTTCGGCAGGCGTGAATGCGCCCTCCCTTGCCAGCAACTCAGCGCGCGGACGCTCACGCGTCAAGGCGAGCAGCATACCCATGCCGTAGGCGAGTGAGATCATCGATGAGCCGCCGTACGAAATGAAGGGAAGCGTCATGCCCTTGGCGGGCATCAGGTGCAGGTTCACCGCCATATTGATGGCTGATTGCAACCCGAGCAGCACAGCGAGGCCGGCCACGGCAAAGCGCACAAAGGGGTCTTCGTTGCATTTGGCATGGTGCAAGGCGCGCAACACGATGAACGCAAACAGAGCGAGCAGCAGCAGACACAGCACGATGCCGAATTCCTCGGCGGCGACGGCGAACACGAAGTCCGTGTGGCTCTCGGGCAGGATCCGCTTGACGGTGCCCTCACCCGGGCCGCGTCCGAACCAGCCGCCGCGTTGAAATGATTCGAGCGCCTGATCGATGTTGAAGGTATCGCCCGAGGTCGGATCGCGGAATCGCTCGATGCGCCGCGCCACGTGCGGAATAAGGACGTAAGCGCTGGCGAGCCCGGCCAGGGCGGCGCCACCCAGCCCGGCCACCCAAACCAGACGCATGCCGGCGACGAAGAAGAGCGCACTCCAAACCAGCGCGATCAGCATCGTCTGGCCGAAATCGGGCTGCAGCACGAGTCCCGCCACGGCGATAAACAGCAGCGCGAGCGCAAAGGTGTTCGCCGGCATTTCCGGCCGCCGCGCGGACTCGCCGAACAGCCAAGCGATGAGGATGACAAAGGCGGGCTTGAGAAACTCCGAAGGCTGAACGTTGATTCCGAGCAGAACAATCCAGCGGCGCGCGCCTTTGACCTCGGCACCGAACTGCAGCGTCGCGGCCACCAGCGCAAGGCTCACCACGAAGACAATCACCGCAAGCCGCCGAATATAACGCGGCGGCAGGAACGAGGTCGCCAGCATCACGGCCAGGGTCGGAATCAAATAGAGCACGTGCCGGCCAACGAAATAGAACGGATCAAGGCCGAGCCGGGAGGCAACCGGCGGTGACGCCGCGAGCGAAAGAATGATTCCGGCGAGCATGAGCGTGAGCAACGCGGTCAGCAGCGAGCGGTCGATCGTCCACCACCAGGCGGCAAAGCGCGTGCGTTCAAGGCGCGAGACCATCCGAGACCTCCCCGCGGGCGGGCGCAGGACCAGTGGTGCCTATCGTTGGTTGACGGACGATTAACGTCTTCGGTGCGAACAGCGCCCGGGTCAGCCGCGCCAACCGGATATGACGCTAGCGTGAGGGCGTGAGGCCGGGCAGCGCCCGCACCAATTCGCGGAACTTGTCGCCGCGCACTTCGAAGTTGCGGTACTGATCGAACGAGGCGCAGGCCGGCGACAGCAGCACGACAGGCTCGGCCATTTCGGAAGCCTCGGCATCGGCGGCCGCAAGGTCGACCGCCCGCTCGAGCGTACCGGCGACCACATGCGGCACCTTTCCCCGCAGCTCGGCGGCGAAATCGCTTGCGGCCTCGCCGATCAGGTAAGCCTTGCGAATGCGGGTAAAGAATCGGTCGAGCGAGGCAATGCCCCCGGTCTTGGCCCGTCCTCCCGCGATCCAGAAGATGTCGGAGAAGCACGCCAGCGCCTGCGCGGCGGAATCCGCGTTGGTCGCCTTGGAATCATTGACGAACAGCACGCGGGCCTTGCGCCCGACCTCCTCCATGCGGTGGGAGAGGCCCGGAAACGAAACGAGACCTTGCTGGATCGCCTGCGCCGACAGTCCCAACGCCAGCGCCGCGCCGGCGGCGCAGGCTGCATTCTGTGCATTGTGTACGCCGCGCAGCGAGCCGATGCCGCCGATCCGGGCGATGACGTGGGCGGCGCCGTTCGCAGCTTGCATGATGTTTTCGCTTTCCACGTAAAGTCCATCGCGCAGCGCCCCGCGCACCGAAACGCGCGTCAGAGGTTTGCCTCCCCGCTCGACGCGATCGGCCGCGGCTGCGCACCAAGGATCGTCGACCCCGATAACCGCCATCCCGTTCTCCTGCACGCCGGCGACAAGCCGCTCCTTGACCTCGGCGTAGTGTGCAAGCGTTCCGTGGCGGTCGAGATGATCCTCCGTCACGTTGAGCAGGATCCCCACAGAGGGATCGAGAGTCGGCGCAAGATCGATCTGGTAGGACGAGCACTCGATCACGTGCGTGCGCGCTGCGTCCGGCGGCGCAAGCGAGAGGATCGCCGTGCCGATATTGCCACCCATCTCGGGCTCGCGGCCGGCCGAGCGCAGGAGATGCGCAACGAGCGCGGTCGTCGTCGACTTGCCGTTGGTACCGGTGATCGCGACGAACGGTGCTTTCGGCGCGCGCGAGCGCCGCTCGCGGCAGAACAGCTCGATGTCGCCGATCACTTCGACACCCACGGCGCGCGCGAGCACCACCGCCCAATGCGGCTCGGGATGCGTGAGCGGCACGCCGGGCGCCAGCACGAGCGCGGAAATTCTCGACCAGTCGATCTGTCGCAGGTCGCCGCTCGGGATGCCGGCGCTCGCAGCCTTGGCCACGGACTCGGCGCTATCGTCCCAGCCGACGACGTCGGCGCCGCCCGCGAGCAGCGCGCTCGCGCTCGCCAGTCCCGACCCGCCGAGGCCGAAGAGGGCAACCTTCTTTCCGGAAAAAACGGTGACGGGAATCATCACCTTAGCTTGAGCGTGGATAGGCCCACCAGGGCAAGCACGACGGAGATGATCCAAAAGCGAATCACGATCTGCGGCTCAGTCCAACCGAGCTGCTCGAAATGATGGTGGATCGGCGCCATGCGAAACACGCGTTTGCCGGTAAGCTTGAAAGAAACCACCTGCACGATGACTGATACCGCTTCGAGCACGAACAGTCCGCCGACGATGCCAAGCACGATCTCGTGCTTCGTCGCGACTGCGATGGCCCCCAGCATGCCGCCGAGCGCAAGCGATCCGGTGTCGCCCATGAAGATCGAGGCGGGCGGTGCGTTGAACCAGAGAAAGCCAAGTCCTGCCCCAATCACCGCGCCGCAAATCACCGCAAGCTCGCCGGTGCCGGTCACCAAGTGGAGCTGCAGGTAGTCCGCAAGGAATGCGTTGCCGACGACCCAGGCGAAGACGCCGAAGCAGCCGGTCGCGATCATGACCGGAACGATGGCCAGCCCATCGAGGCCGTCGGTCAAATTCACCGCGTTGCCGGCGCCGACGATGATGAACGCGCCAAACACGATGAAGAACCAGCCGAGCGGAAGCACCAGCTCCTTGAAGAAGGGAAAGGTGAGCGAAGTCGCGAACGGTTGGCGGCCGAGCGACACGATGAAGTAGCACGCCGCCGCCGCGATCAGCGCCTCGATGATCATTCGAAGCTTGGCGGAAACGCCGGCATGGGTCTGTTTCGTGACCTTGAGATAATCGTCGTAGAAGCCGATCGCGCCGAACAGGAGCGTGACGCCGAGCACGATCCAAACGTAGCGGTTGGTCAAATTGGCCCACAGCACGGTCGATACCACAAGACCGAACAGCATCATCAGCCCGCCCATGGTGGGCGTGCCTTTCTTGGTGATGAGGTGTGATTGCGGCCCGTCGCTGCGGATCGGCTGGCCCTTGCCTTGCTTGAGCCGCAGCTGATCGATGATCGAGTGACCGAACAGAAACACAAACACCAGCGCGGTGAACATCGCCCCACCGGTGCGGAAGGTGATGTAGCGCAGGACGTTGAGCGGCCCGATCGTGTCCGAGAATGCGGAAAGCCAGTAGAGCATGGGTCAACCGTCGATGGTCGAAGCTTGGGCGGGCGCCAGAACCGACGTCTCGCGGCGATAGCGGCTTTGCAGCGCCTTGACGATGGGGATCATACGGGAGCCGAGCGATCCCTTGACCATGAGGGCGTCGCCCGCTTGGACCGCCGCCAAGACGTGCGGTTCGAGCGCGGCCGCGGTCTCGGCATAGCCGCCCCTGCGCGAGGGGGGAAGCGCCTCCCACAAGGATTGCATCAGCGGACCGCAGCAGAATACGAGGTCGACGCCGTGCGCGAGCGCCGCCACGGCCAGTTCCCGATGCAATTCGGCACCGCGCGGGCCGAGTTCCAGCATGTCACCGAGAACCGCGATGCGCCGACCGAGCGGCCCGATATCGGCCTGCCCGAGCAAGGCGAGGGCCGCACGCATCGAGGCCGGATTGGCATTGTAGCTTTCGTCGATGAGGAGCGCCGTGCCGTCCGGCATATGGAGCGTCAGGCGGGAGCCGCGTCCACTCGCCGGCTGCAGATCCGCGAGCGCCAGCGCCGCGAGGGCAAGATCGGCACCGACCAGCGCGGCCGCCGCCAGCACGCCCAGCGAGTTGATGACCAGATGCCGGCCCGGCGCGCCGAGCTTGTAGGTGACGTCGGTCCCCAAAATTCGCGCCTGCACCGTGGAAGTGTCGGATTGGAGCGAGCACTTGATCAGTCGAGCGTCGGCACGGGCGTGCTCGCCGAACGAGACGATGCGCTCGACGCCAGCCTCGCGCGCGCTGTGCTCGAGCCGCGTGAATTGCGGGCTGTCGCGGTTGATCAGCGCAGCGCCGCCGCCATCCAGCCCTAGGAAGATTTCCGCCTTGGCATCGGCGATGGCCTCGAGCGAGCCGAAGAATTCGAGGTGCACGGGCTCGATCGCCGTAATGATCGCGACCTGCGGCCGCACCAATCGAACGAGGGGCTCGATCTCGCCGGCATGGTTCATGCCTATTTCGAAAACCGCGTAGCGTGCGCTCTCGGGACAGCGCGCGAGCGAGAGCGGTACGCCCCAATGATTGTTGTAGGAAGCAACCGAAGCATGGGTCTCGCCGCTCCTGGCGAGCGTGAGCCGCAGCGCCTCCTTGGTGCCGGTCTTGCCGACGGAGCCGGTGACCGCGACGATCTTCGCGTGCGTGCGCGCGCGCGCCGCCCGCGCCAAGTCGCGCAGGCTCTCGAGCACGTCGTCGACGACGAGGAGCGGCATATGCTCGGGGAAGCCACTGCGTCTGTCGGCGGCAACGACCGCAAGGCCTGCGCGCGCCGCGAGCGCGGCTTGAACGAAGTCATGGCCGTCGCGATTGTCGCCCCTAATGGCGAAGAACGCTTCGCCGGGCGCAATCGTGCGGGTGTCGATCGAGATGCCCGGCACCGAAGGCGGCAATGGACCCGCCGGCGCCGCGCGCATCGCGCTAAGCATCGCCTCGACGGACCAGAGCGGCCGATCGGTCATGCCACCCTCCCGGCAAGTGCGGCGGCGACCGCCTCGTGGTCGCTGAATGGCAATACCTGTTTGCCGATGATTTGGCCGGTTTCATGGCCCTTGCCTGCGATCAGCAGTACGTCCCCGCGGCGCAGATCGGCGATCGAGTTTCTGATCGCTTCGCGGCGGTCGCCGATCTCGAGCGCGCCGGGCGCGGCCTTGAGGATCGCCGCGCGGATCGCGGCGGGATCTTCACTGCGTGGATTGTCGTCGGTGACCACAACCCGGTCGGCAAGCTCGGCGGCGATTGCTCCCATCATCGGACGCTTTCCGAGATCGCGATCGCCGCCGCAACCGAACACGACGGCCAAGCGCCCGCTCGCATAGGGTCGCAGCGCCTCCAGCGCCTTGGCGAGTGCATCGGGCTTGTGAGCATAGTCGACGAAGATCGGCGCGCCGCTGCGCTCGCCGACGAGTTCGAGCCGGCCCTTGGCACCTTTGAGATGCGCGAGCGCCGCAAACGTAGCGGATGGCTCGCCGCCGGTGGCGATCACCAGGCCCGCTGCCACGAGCGCGTTATCGACTTGGAACGCGCCGGGCAGCGGCAGGCGGACGCGGTAATCGCGACCACCGTGCTCGACGACGAGCATCTGCGCAAACCCGTCGATCGCATTCGCGACGAGCCGAATGTCCTCGCCACGCTTGCCGACGCTCACGCGCTGCAGGTCGCGGCGTTTCGCCGCCGCCGCAACCACGTCCGCATATTCGTGATCGGCCGCAATCACGGCCGCGCCGCCCGGCCTGATCAGATCCGTGAACAGGCGCAGCTTGGCGGCAAGGTAAGCCTCCAGCGTCGGATGATAATCGAGATGATCGCGGCTGAGATTGGTAAAGCCGCCGGCGGCGATGCGCACGCCGTCGAGACGGCGTTGATCGAGGCCGTGCGAGGAGGCTTCGATGGCGAGATGGGTCACGCCTTCGCGGGCGAGTTGATCAAGCGAGCGGTGCAGCGCAACCGGATCCGGCGTCGTGAGCGAGCCGTAGATCTCGCGCTGCGGCGAAATGAGTCCGACCGTCCCGATACTGGCGGCTGCGTGGCCGAGCGCGGTCCAGATCTGGCGCATGAAGGCCGCGACCGACGTTTTTCCGCTCGTGCCGGTCACCGCCGCGATCACCTGGGGCTGGCGCGGAAAGAACGCCGCCGCCGCGAGCGCCAAGGCGCGGCGCGCGTCAGCGACCTTGATGAATGCGACACCCTCCGGAAGCGGCGTCGGCGGCGACCGCTCGGCCATGATGGCCGCAGCGCCCGACGTCAGTGCTTGCGGTACGAAAGTGAGTCCGTCGGCCTTCCCCCCCGCCACCGCTACGAACAGGTCGCCCGGCTTGACCATTCGGCTGTCGGCGCTGACGCCTGTGACCTCGAGCGCGGCAAAGCGCGCGTCGCTGACGGCATCGGCGGTGAGAAGGTCGGCAAGCTTCATGGCTGTGACGGTGTCTAGCTTGTATCATCCCTGCACGAGCACAGGACCGTGCACTGGGCGAGACCTACAATCGCTTGGACTTGCGCTCAACAGGTACCGACCAGCACCTCCCGGCGCAGTCGATGGGTCTCGGCGCTTGCATAGGGCGAAAAAGGCCTTCCCCTAGCTTAGGCGGCCATCGCGTCGGAGAAGCGCAGCCTACGCTTTTGATTGCGATTTGAGAAATTCCAACACGATTTGATTGAATTTTTCCGCTTGCTCCAAAAACGGATAGTGCCCGGCCCTATCGATCAACACCTTGCGGGAATTCTTAATCGCCGCGTTCACTTGTCGGCATTGGCGACGGGGGAGAGCCGATCGTTGGTTCCCCACACCAGAAGAGTCGGGACATTGATCCCGCGCACCTCCTCTTCCGTCACTGCGCCCAGGCCTCTGGCATTGGCCGTCTGCATAGTTTCGATCGTATACGCCGACTTCAGGCGCAAAATAAGGTTTTGCTCGACCAATTCGTCGGTGACGAAAGCGTGGTGGTAGTAGAGTTTTTGCAAATATTCGCGGCTCTCCTCTAACGTTCCTGCGTTGGCGATTTGCCGGTCATGCCAATTCGGAGGAACCGGCGGGGGATCGGACGCCGTGCGATAATTGCCGCCGTTGACCAGCACCAGCCGTTCAACCATGTGCGGGTGGTGGATCGCCAGGTGTAGCGCCACGCCTACACCCATGGACTGCCCGATGATGGTGGCCCTCGGCACCCCAATCGCTTTCATGAAGCCCGCAAGAAAACCTGCGAACACCCCGCTGTGGTAAGTTGTCAGCGGTTTATCGGATTGGCCGAAGCCGATCTGATCGAGCGAGATGATGCGAAAATTCGCGGCAAGCGCCTTGATGGTCGGCATCCAGCGGGCGCCTTCTCCGCCCGTTCCATGCAGGAGAATCACCGGATCGCCGCGACCAGCCTCAAGATAATGAATCCTATAACCGAAGACGGTTGCATCCTTGGCTATCGGCTGCGATCGCTCGTCCACGCTGGCCCTGGTCCCGAAAAGCAGCGTAGAAGCCATGATGAGAAGGGGAGCTTGTGTCATTGATCTCTCTCCCTAACCACGCCGGTTTGCCGCTCGAGGGCGCACAACGGACGCGACCGGTTCCTAAGGACTCGCTAAATCCCGACGAGATCCAGGGGTCTGGACATCATGATGCCTGAAGCGGTCAAGCTCGAGCCGATTGCGGCTGCGCTGTCCGCCGAGCAACTCAAAGAAATGATTCAGATTCCGCCGCGCCGCAAATAGCCGAAGACGCGGCGTTACCGCGCGCCGACGCTGGCCAAGATCAGCTTGTCGGAGGGCGGCAGCTCGAAGCGGGGCTCGAGCCCGAGCAACGGGGCGATGCGGGCGATGACGGCGCCGCCGACCGGCACCGCGTTCCATCCCGACGTGGTGAAGCCGTGCGTGTCGGGAGTGGCCTGCGGCTCGTCGAGCATGATGAGGAGAAGGTAGCGCGGCTGGTCGGCCGGCAACACCGCGGTGAACGAGGTGAGCACCTTGGTCTTGGAGTAGCGGCCGCCGACGACTTTGTCCGAGGTGCCGGTCTTGCCGCCGACGTAGTAGCCCTTCACATCCGCCCGGGTGGCGGTGCCCTTCTCGACATTCAGCCGCATCAGATAGCGCATCTTTTCGCTGGTCTCGGGCTTGACCACTTGGGTGGCAAGCGCCCGCGCTTCCGCCTCGCTGCGCTTGAGGAAGGTCGGCGGAATGAGCCGACCGCCGTTCATCAGCGCGCCGATCGCCATCACCGCTTGCAGCGGCGCCACGGAAAGCCCGTGGCCGAAGGCGATCGTCACGGTGTTGAGCTCGGCCCAGCGCTTGGGCACGAGCGGTTCGGCGCTTTCCGGCAGTTCAGTGCGCAGCCGGTCGAGCTGTCCCATCTTTCTCAGGAACCATTTGTGATGCTCGATGCCGAGGCTCAGCGCCATGCGCGCGGTGCCGATATTGGAGGAATAGGTGAAGATCTCGGGCACCGTGAGCACACGGTTTTGGGCATGGAAATCATGAATCGCGAACTTCCCGTACTGTAGCGGGTGGCTGGCGTCGAACGCGGATTTGAGCGTGATCTTGCCGGAGTCGAGCGCCATCGCGAGGGTGAGCGCCTTGAAGGTCGAGCCCATCTCGAACACGCCGGTGGTAAGCCGGTTGATGCGGGTGGGATCGAGTGCCTCGCGCGGATTGTTGGGGTCGTAATCGGGCACCGACACCATCGAGACGACCTCGCCGGTGCGTACATCGCTCAGGACGCCCGCGGCCGCCACCGCCCTGAACTTGGCACGGGCGGCGATCAGCTCGTCGCGCAGCGCATGCTGCACGCGCAGATCGACGGCAAGCTCGATCGGCTTTTGCAGCCGATCGGTGGCGAGTCCGGCCAGGTGCAAGTCGGCAAGCCCGCGCCCGTCGAGCCATTTCTCGATTCCGGCGGTGCCTTGGTTGTCGATGTTGACGTGCCCGATCACATGCGACACCTCGGCGCCGTTCGGATAGACGCGCTTGTTCTCCGGCAAGAAGCCAATCCCGGGAAGGCCAAGGCGATAGACCTGCTCGCGCTGCTCCCGCGTAATCTCGCGCTTGAGCCACACGAAGCGGCGCTTGGACGCGAGCCGCCCGCGCAGCTCGGCGGCGTCGATGTCCGGCATCACCGCGGTGAGCAGTTCGGAGGCCTCGTCGACATCGATGATCCGGTGCGGCTCGGCGAAGAGCGACGGCGTGCGCACGTCGGTCGCCAGGATTTCACCATTGCGGTCGAGGATGTCGGGCCGTGCGGTCGCCACCGCGTCCTGCGCGACGGCGCGTCGCGACGCATGTCCCTCGGGCACGATCGGGAACATCATCAACCGGGCGGCGATGACCGCATAGCCCAACGTAAAAATGAGCGTGGCGAGGACGATCCGCGCCCGCGCCTTGGCGGCGCGATCAACGTTGCGGCCATAAAGCAGCGAAGCGACGAGCCGCCGGTGCCACGGCTCGGGAGCCGGCCTCGGGCGATGTGCCGCGGGTGCGTTCATGTCCATCACTTTGTTCCCGCAGGCATGCTGCTGCTTGCCGAACGATCGAGAATTTGGGGATTGGCGAGCACGGTCCCGATCGGATCGGACTCCTCCACGGGCACGAGATCGGCCGGCCGCTCCGGCAGATTGTCGAGCGGATCGATTTGCCCCGCCTCGAGAGGTATCAACCGCAGGTGCCGCCGTGCCAGGCCCTGAATGCGTGCAGGATTGTCGAGCTTGGCCCACTCCGCACGCAGCACCGCAACTGCGTCGCGCTCGCGCCAGATCTCCGCCCGCAGCTTAGCCACACGTTGCGCCTGCCGTGTCGATTCGAACTTGATCGTGTACACGTCGGCCGCCGCCAGCACGAGCGCCCCGATGACGCAAAGGTTGAGCACGCGCATCATCATTCCCGTCCCCTTCCCGGGCGAGCGATGATCTCGGTCAAGGCAGGCAATTGCGGAACCAGCCGTGCGTCGCCGCGGGCGACAATCGCGGCGTCGGTGCGCTCTGCCGCGCGCAATTTGGCCGAGCGCGCACGCGGATTTGCGCTGATTTCCGCTTCGCTCGGAACGATCGGCCTGCGCGTGAGGATGCGGAAAGTCGCAGCCGACTGCGCCGGCGCCGGGCGATGGCGCGAGGGAACGCCCGGTCGGCTGCGCTCGACCAGAAACGACTTCACGATTCGATCTTCGAGGGAATGAAACGCCACCACTACCAATCGTCCGCCCGGTTTGAGCACCCGCTCGGCCGAGATGAGGCCCGCGGCAAGTTCGGCCAGCTCATCGTTGACGAAGATGCGCAACGCCTGGAACGTCCGCGTGGCGGGATGGATCGCGCCCGCTCGCGCGTGCACGATACCCGCGACGATTTCGGCGAGCGCGCGGGTGGTGTCGATCGGGGCGGTGCGCCGCGCGGCTACGATGGCACGGGCGATGCTGCGCGCGTGACGCTCTTCGCCAAGCGTGGCGATAATGGCTGCAAGCTCGCGCTCCGATGCCAGTGCCACGACGTCGGCTGCCGTCGGCGCGGCGCGGCCCATGCGCATGTCGAGCGGGCCATCGTGACGAAAGGAGAACCCGCGCGCCGCCTCGTCGAGCTGCATCGAGGAAACGCCGAGGTCGAACACCACGCCATCCACGGCATCGTAGCCGCAGCCGCGTGCGACGGCCTGCAGATTGGAGAATTTATCCTCCACCAGGACGAGCCGGCCGCCGGCGGAGGACACGAGGTCGGCCCCGCGCGTGATCGCGTCTTGATCGCGATCGATAGCGATGACCTTGCAATTCGCCGCCGCAAGGATCGCGCGGCTGTGGCCGCCGGCGCCGAAAGTCGCGTCGACGTAGACGCCGCCGGCGTGGAGATTGAGGAACTCAACCGTAGCGGGGCCGAGCACGGGAATGTGACGAGCCAGTCCGCCAGCGACAGCATCTCCGCTGTCGCGGCTCGCCATCATTCCCGTGCTCCGTGCGGGCCTTCCGCCGCTCCCCGGGAGCCGAGCTGCTTCTTGAGCGCGCGGACCTTCTCGGTGGCCTCCGCGAGTTCCGCGCGGAAGCGCCCGGGCTCCCAGATCTGAAACTTGTGGCCGAGGCCGGCACAGGTGATCTCGTCCTTGATGCCGGCGTGCGTCTTCAGCGGCTCGGTCAGGATCGCCCTGCCCTCGCCGTCGATCTTCAGCACCTCGCTCGTGCCGTAAAGCGCCGCCGAAAACTGCTCGCGCTCCTCCGAGTAAGGCGCAAAGCGTGTGATCAGCGTCTCGATTTCCCGCAGCAACGCATTCCCTCCCGCGTCGAGCGCGGGCCGGTCGAGCGTCGGATAACAATAGAGGCCTTCGAAGCCGTCGCGCGCGAGCACGGCGCGGAACGATGCCGGGATCGAGACTCGGCCCTTGGAGTCGAGCCGCACGGTGTAGTTCGACACGAAGCGGTCCATGACGTCCCTGGTGCACCCCCGCCGGTCGTCTCGGCGCTCCTGCAGTGCGAGCCGCAGACACCGCCCCTGCGGGGGCGGTCTTGGGGGCCGCATCACCGCATGGGACGCTATGGGTTATCATGGGATGACTTGGGCGTCAAATCTGCTGATCGGCCGCGGCCTGCGCTCCGGCCCGCGGAATCTCGACGTCCCATTAAGGGGATGCGCGCTTAAGGAATGGTTGAGCGGCGGACCCCGGCGACATCCGGCACACGCGCTTCTTCTCGGTCACAACCAGGGTCCGGCGATCCGAAAAATGGTTAACCCGTGATTAACGACACCTTCACCGCGCACGCGGTCTGCGAGCGCCGCGCGTGGCGCCTGCGCGACGCAACGCTTCACTGCATAGGTGCGAAGACCTTGACAGCCCAGGGAAGTTCCATGCGCACGGAACAGCCATGGGCGCTCGGGAGTTGTTTTCCCACAAGGAACGCTTCCTTTCCCTTGTGAATTCAACTCGATAGGAGGCCAGAAATGTTCAAGACGCTTATGATTTCGGCCGCTATCAGTGCGCTGATGGTTTCAGGCGCCCTGGCGCAGGCCGACAAGCCCGCTGATAGTGGAAAGTTCATCGCCTCGCAGAGTACGGACCAGTGGGTTTTCTCCAAGTTCAAAGGCACCGACGTGCTTGGCCCGGACAATGCCCATATCGGCAATGTCAACGACATGTTGTTCGACAAGCAGGGCAAGATCCTCGGGCTCATCGTGGGCGTGGGCGGCTTTCTCGGGATCGGCGAGAAGAATGTCGCGATCGACATGAGCGCCTTCCAACCCGTTCCAGCCAGTACCGGTAGCAGCAGCAGCTCGGGCACGGCGACGCGCAGCGACGATCCCACCATGGTCAAGCTGAAAGTGAGCTGGACAAAGGATCAGCTCAAGAACGCGCCCGACTTCCAATATTACAAGCCGCCGTCACGCACGAGCGGCGGTGGGGGTCCGACGACTGGCATGGGCCCGCGGCCAACGGCACCGACCGCGCCGCCGGCAGGGCGCTAATTCGGCGGCTCGAGTAGCGTTAACAACGGAAAAAGACATTAGCGTTTGGTAGCGTAGTGTCCTGAAGCGTTCGTAGCGTCGCAAAGTGGGACGACTAAGTCCCCAGTGAACGGCCGGGCCGGCGACAAGCCGGCCCGGCTGCGCATTTGCGGTCGTGGCTCGCATGTCATCGACGCCCTGGTACGCGAACTTGTTTCGCCGCATTGTTTCTGCACAATCGCACGTCCTCGCAGGCCAGCCATTCGGCTTGGCCTAAGATTGAAAATCGGCTCCCGAAAACACCCAAGCGGCGCGCTATGGCTGCATCTGAGCTGCGTCCCGAATCCTCCGTCGTCGCGGAGGTTCGGCCGTCGCCCAATCACAACGAGCGCAGGGGCAGCGGCACAGCCGATATGATCGTCCTGCACTATACCGGGATGCCTAACGATCAGGATGCCATCAACCATCTTTGCAATCCCGCAAGCGAGGTGTCCGCACATTACGTCGTGCTGCAGAACGGCTACGTCATCCAACTGGTCGCAGAGGCGCGCCGCGCCTGGCACGCCGGCGCATCATCGTGGGCGGGAGAGATCGACATCAATTCCCGATCGATCGGCATCGAAATTGCTAATCCCGGCCATGACCATGGCTATCCCACCTTTCCAAAACGACAGGTCGCCGCCGTGACGGCGCTCTGCCGCAGCATCTTCACCCGCCACCGCATTCCCGCAGACCGCGTGCTCGGCCACTCCGACGTCGCACCGGCCCGCAAACGCGACCCGGGCGAGAAGTTTCCGTGGAAGGCATTGGCCGACTCTGGCATCGGACTGTGGGTCAAGCCCGCGCCCATCGATCAAGCGGGGCCCACGTTTACGCTCGGCGACACCAATCCCGCGATCGAGGAGACGCAGGCGCTCTTGGCAAACTACGGCTACGAGATCACCGCCACCGGCTTTCTCAATGGCGCCACGCGCGACACCGTAGCAGCGTTCCAGCGCCACTTCCGTTCGCAGCGCGTGGACGGCTTCATCGACGCCTCGACGATTGCGACCCTCAAGAGCCTCATCGCCGCGCGCGACGCTCGCTCCAATGCGAGCAAGAACGGCTGAGGTGATCGCCGCTGCTGGGGGCTTCGTTGATATGGCACGCCCTTGACGTTGGGGCGCAAACACCCCATCCCTTAGCTGTCAGTCGGCTGGACGGTCGCTCGGGCCAAGGCCGAAAGGTGGTCCGAGAGGAAAGTCCGGGCTCCATGGACATACGGTGCCGGATAACGTCCGGCGGGTGTGAAGCCCAGGGAAAGTGCCACAGAGAACAGACCGCCGTTTCCGTCACGCTGACGGGGAGCGGTAAGGGTGAAACGGTGCGGTAAGAGCGCACCGCGCCTGCGGCAACGCAAGCGGCACGGCAAACCCCACCGGGAGCAAGACCGAATAGGGACGGCGCGGGGCTTGGCCGCGCGAGCGGAGCGATCCCCGGGATCTATGTCCGGATCCGGCCGTCCGGGTAGGTTGCTGAAGGCGCCGGGTAACCGACGTCGCAGAGGAATGGCCGTCACGCGAGGGCGTCGCCCTTGCCGACAGAACCCGGCTTACAGGCCGGCTGATGCTGATCATGGGGGCCCGGCGGAAAATCCGCCGGGCCCCCACCAATTTCACGACAACCCCGCGACGTCTTGCAGGTAGGGATTGCGGACCGAAACTGTTTCATTCTTTCGTTTCGTTCGAGCGGCGCTTATCGTTCTGCCGGATATCGTTGTCCATCCTCAGGGGTCATCACCGATGCAGCAGACCGTTTGGCGCGCCGTCGCCTTCATCGCGATGGCCGCCATCGTCGTGTTTCCCGGCGCGGCTGAGGCGGGTTCGCGCAGCGGGCAAATCTCGGGAGTCAGTGGACAGGCCGGCTCCAAAACCACGGCCAGCAAAAATCAGTCCAAGCCGAAAACGACCATCAAGTTCAGTCCCGAATACCAGAATGCAAACCAAATCGGGAAGTTCGCCGAAGTAATCTCGACGAGACGCGTCGCGATCGGATCGTCTCACATCCACCTTCACCGCCCGGAGATGCACGCAATGGAACCATTGCCGAAAGGTGCAAATTTCATACGCGCCAAGACTCTCTGGGAGATCGGTCTGCACATCGCCGGCAATCCCGCAACGCCTTACGGCGGCAATCGCGACATGGTGATTGCGGTCGGCAGCGGCTCTGGCCCGGCCTTTCGACCTTGGCTGCGACTCGCCACGGGTTCCGCCATTCTCGCCGAGCAGGTTGCGAACGGCGACGGCATCGAGCTGGCTTTCGTCAATCCGTCGGCGCTGCTCACGCAAGCCTATCGCGGGGTCGGCTTGTTCAGCACGCCACTTCCCGTGCGCATCGTCGCCGTCTATCCGAGCTGGGACCGTTTCGTGTTCATGGTCCACCCGCGAACCGGGATCCGCTCGCTCGCAGACATCAAGGCGAAACGATATCCGCTGCGCGTCTCCGTGCGCGAGGATCCCACCCACTCCACGCACGTCTTGATCGATCAGGCCTTTGCACTGCACGGCTTTGCGCTCAAAGACATCGAGTCATGGGGTGGCCGCCTCCTGCTTTGCGGCGGGCCGTCAGACCCTCGCCGTCTGGAGGCGCTTGCTCGCGACGAGCTCGACGCGGTTTTCGACGAAGGCATCAAAGTGTGGCTCGACGAGGCGCTGGCAGCCGGTCTTTCCCCGATCGAGCTCGAAGCGACGGAGTTCGCCACCATGGCGCGGCTCGGATGGCGCAAGGTTTGTCTTCCGAAAGCCCGCTTCCCGCGCTTGCAGCAAGACATCGACACGCTCGATTTCAGCGGCTGGCCGATTTACGCCAACGCGTCGCTTCCGGAGCAGGTTGCCTATGACATCTGCGGCGCGCTTGCGGCGCGCGAAGCGGAAATTCCCTGGGAGAAGGGAACCGGTGGCACCGCTTTGCACATGGGGCGCGAGAGCGAGAGCACGCCGATGGACGTCCCGCTCCATCCAGGGGCGGAACGGTGGTATCGCGAGCACGGGGCCAATTCTTAAACCGGCAAGGCTGCAGCGATCCGCGCGTCACGTCCCCGATTTCTTGTAGGCGTCGATCACCGCCTGTCCGTCGGCGCCGGCCTTGGCGAGCCACTCTGCGGTGAGGCGCGCGCCGATCTGCTGCAGGCCATTTTTCAAGGCTACGCTCGGCGGCAGGACCTTCAGGCCGCGCGCCGCGAGTTGGTCGGCGTACCACTGGTGCTTGTCCTGCGACTTAAACCAACCGCGTGCTTCAGCGGCGGCAGCGGCCTTGAGCAGCGCGTCCTGCGTCGCTTTGTCGAGCCGATCAAACGCCGCCTTGTTCATCAGCGTGACGTTTTTCGGGAGCCAAGCCTGCGTGTCATAGAAATAGCTCATGCTCTCCCACGCCTTGCTGTCGTAGCCGGTGGCGACCGAAGTCATGAAAGCGTTGATCAGGCCGGTGGCGAGCGCCTGCGGCAGGTCGGCCGCTTGGATCGTAACCGGATAGGCGCCGACGATTTGCGCGATGCGCTCGGTGCCCGCGTTGTACACGCGCCAGGACAGCCCCTGCATATCCGCGATCGTATTAATTTCTTTCTTTGCGTAGATGCCTTGCGGCGGCCACGGCACCGCGAACAGCACCATCAGACCTTGCGCGGCGAATTTTCGCTCGATCGCCGGCTTCGATGCCGCCCAAAGCTTGCGCGCCTCATCGTAGCTCGCGGCCAGGAACGGCACCACGTCGATGCCGAACATCGGGTCTTCGTTGTCGTGCAGCGAGATCAGGACCTCGCCCATCTGCGCCTGCCCGATCCGCACCGCGCTCTTGATGGCGGTCGCCGGGAACAACGAGGCGTTGGGATAGACCTTGATGGCGAGCTTGCCGCCGGTCACGTCGGCGACGTCCTGGGCGAAGGCGCCGAGGTTCTCGCTGTGAAAATTATCGGCGGGATAGGCGGACGGCAGACTCCATCGCACCTGCGCGCAAGCGGGCGTGGCCACCAGCGCGACCGCGACAGCGGCCGCGAACACTGACAATCGAACCCTCGCCATGGCTCTGAGCCCCGTGCCCAAACATTCCCTCGCTTGCCCCCGGCATGCTTCGTCTTCCCCCCATGGGCATCGTAGCGGAGATTGCAGCGACATTGGGACTTCGGACGCTAAAAGGTGCGTCAATGCGCGCCGGCGGCGAGCCTGCCCTGTAAGCTTGCGAAACGCTTCGCCTCACGCGCCTGCACCCGTATAAAGCAGCCAACAGAGCAGGCGCATGGCAATGCAGACGGACGCGAGCTGGGATTTTTGGATCGATCGCGGCGGCACCTTTACCGACGTGATCGGGCGGCGGCCCGACGGCAGCCTCGTCGCCCACAAGCTTCTGTCCGACAACCCCGAAGCCTATGGCGATGCCGCGGTGCAGGGCATTCGCGACCTCCTCGGCATCGAACCGGGGCAGCCGATTCCCTCCGCCACCATCGGCTCGGTGAAAATGGGGACGACCGTTGCCACCAACGCGTTGCTCGAGCGCAAGGGGGAGCGGACGCTCCTCCTCATCACCAAGGGTTTCCGCGACGCGCTGCGGATCGGCTACCAGGCGCGGCCGAAGATTTTCGCCCGGCACATTATCAAGCCGGAGATGATCTACGAGCGCGTGGTCGAGGTGGACGAGCGCGTGCGCGCCGACGGTACGGTGGAGACGGGGCTCGACCTCGCCGCCGTGCGGGCGGAGCTTTTGGCCGCGCTCGCCGCCGGCATCAAGGCCGTCGCGATCGTCTTCATGCATGCCTATCGCTACGCCGAGCATGAGCAGCGCGTGGCGGCGCTGGCGCGCGAGCTCGGCTTTCCGCAGGTGTCGGCGAGTCACGAAGTCTCGCCGCTGATCAAGCTCGTGGGCCGCGGCGACACCACCGTGGTCGACGCCTATCTCTCCCCGATCTTGCAGCGATACGTGGCGCAGGTGGCGCGTGACCTCGGCACACACCTTCCGACGCGCTCCGGCTCGCCCTCTCTCGCAGGAGAAGGTGATGCGCCCCGGCTGATGTTCATGATGTCGTCCGGCGGGCTCACCGCGGCGGAGCTGTTCCAAGGCAAGGATGCCATCCTGTCGGGACCGGCGGCCGGCGTGGTCGGCATGGCCGAAACCGGACGCGAAGCCGGCTTCTCCCACCTCATCGGCTTCGACATGGGAGGCACCTCGACCGACGTCTCTCATTTCGACGGCGAATACGAGCGCGCCTTCGAAACCGAGGTCGCGGGTGTGCGCATGCGCGCCCCGATGATGCTGATCCACACGGTGGCGGCAGGCGGCGGGTCGATCCTGCATTTCGACGGCGCGCGTTTCCGGGTCGGACCCGATAGCGCCGGCGCCAATCCCGGGCCGAAATGCTACCGCCGCGGCGGACCGCTGGCGCTGACCGACGCCAACGTCATGGTGGGAAAGCTGCTGGCCGACTTTTTTCCGAAAATCTTCGGCGCCCAGCAGAACCTGCCCCTCGACGCCGAAGCGGTGCGTGAAGCTTTTGCGCAGCTCGCAACACAGATCGGCGACGGGCGCTCTCCCGAAGAGGTGGCCGACGGCTTCATTAAGATCGCGGTCGAGAACATGGCGAACGCGATCAAGAAAATTTCGGTGCAGCGCGGCTACGACGTCACCCGCTACGCGCTCAACTGCTTCGGCGGCGCCGGCGGGCAGCATGCCTGCCTCGTGGCGGATGCGCTCGGCATGACCAAGGTGCTGATTCATCCCTTCTCCTCACTCCTCTCCGCCTACGGCATGGGATTGGCGGACATTCGCGCCACGCGCCAGCAGGCGGTCGAGGAGCCATTCGGAGAGACGGCGTTGGCGTCGATCACGCGCATGGGCGGCCGCTTGGCGGACGAGGCGAGGCGTGAAGTCATCGACCAGGGCGTGGCCGTGACGGCCGTGGAGGTTTTCGTGCGCGCGCACATCCGCTACGCGGGAACCGACACCGCGCTCGTGGTGCCCGCGTTCTCAATCGCGGGAGAGGCGAGCACCAAGCCGCTCCTTGCGGAAATGAAAACGGCGTTCGAGACCGCGCACAAAGCCCGGTTCGGATTCATCGACGAGAACAAGGATCTGGTGGTGGAAGCGGTCTCCGTCGAAGCGGTCGGCGGCGGCGCGAAATTTACCGAGCCGGTGCTTCCAACCACGCGCAAGCCGCTGCCGTCGCCCGCGCGCCGCACCAAGTTTTATTCGCAAGGGCAATGGCACGATGCCGCGGTCTTTACCCGCGAGCAACTCGCGCCCGGGCAGTCCGTGCACGGTCCCGCCATCGTCATCGAGCCGCACCAAACCATCGTGGTCGAAGACGGCTGGCGCGCGGAAATCACCGCCAAGAACCATCTCGTGCTCGAGCGCGTCGTGCCGCTCAAGCGGCAGAGCGCCATTGGCACCGCGGCCGACCCGGTGATGCTCGAAGTGTTCAACAACCTGTTCATGTCGATCGCCGAGCAAATGGGCGTGTCGCTGCAGAACACGGCCTATTCGGTCAACATCAAGGAGCGGCTCGACTTCTCCTGCGCCGTGTTCGACGCCGATGCCACCCTCGTTGCCAACGCGCCGCATATGCCGGTGCATCTCGGCTCCATGGACCGCGCGGTCGAAAGCGTCATTCGCGAGAACAAGGGCAAGATCGCGCCGGGCGACGTCTACGTCATCAACGCGCCCTATAACGGCGGCACGCATCTGCCCGACATCACGGTATGTACGCCGGTCTTCGATAGAGCCAACGGCGAGCTGTTGTTCTGGGTTGCATCGCGCGGGCACCACGCCGATGTCGGCGGCATTTCGCCGGGCTCGATGTCGCCGAACGCCACCACGATCGAGGAGGAAGGCGTCTACATCGACAATTTCAAGCTGGTGGACCGCGGCCGCTTCCGCGAGCAGGCGCTCTACGACCTCTTCACCGGCGCCAAATATCCCGCCCGCAACCCGCTGCAGAATGTCAACGACATCAAGGCGCAGATCGCGGCCAACGAGAAGGGCGTGCAGGAGCTGCACAAAATGGTCGCGTATTTCACGCTGCCGGTGGTGAAGGCCTACATGCAGCACGTGCAGGACAATGCGGCCGAGAGCGTTCGCCGCGTCATCGATCGCATCCACGACGCGTCCTTCGAATATGAGATGGACCAGGGGACATGGATCAAGGTGAAGATCCGCGTCGACAAGGAGAAGCGCGAGGCGACGGTGGACTTCACCGGCACCTCGCCGCAGCAGAACAGCAACTTCAACGCGCCCGAGCCGGTGACGCGCGCGGCCGTACTCTATGTCTTCCGCGTGATGGTCGACGACGACATCCCGATGAACGGCGGCTGTCTGCGGCCCATCAACATCATCATCCCGAAGCAATCGATGCTGTCGCCGACATATCCCGCCGCCGTTGTGGCCGGCAACGTGGAAACCTCGCAGGCCGTAACCAACTGCCTGTTCGGCGCGCTCGGCGCGCTCGCCGCCGCGCAAGGCAGCATGAACAATCTCAATTTCGGCAACGACAAGTACCAATATTACGAGACGATCTGCTCCGGCTCGCCGGCGGGCCCCGGCTTTCCCGGTACCGACGCCGTGCACACGCACATGACCAACACGCGATTGACCGATCCAGAGGTGCTCGAGTTTCGCTATCCGGTGGTGCTCGAGGACTTCCACATCCGCAAAGGCTCGGGCGGGCGCGGCCGCTGGAACGCCGGCGATGGCGTTCGCCGCACCATTCGCTTCCTGGAAAAGATGGACTGCACGATTCTATCCGGTCATCGCCGCGTGCGCCCGTTCGGGCTCGCGGGGGGCGAAGCCGGTCAGACCGGCGAGAACGCGGTGCGGCGCCAAGGCGGCCGCATGGAAAAGCTTGAGGGCTGCGACGCCACCGTGATCGACGCCGGCGAGGCGATCATCATCCAGCCGCCGACGGCGGGGGGATATGGGAAGCCGGAGGGGTGAAGCGTCTCCGCCTACCCTCGGCCTTTGCGCCTCCACAGGCTGGGGCAGGTATTTTCATTGTTCGGATCAATGAAAAAACAATAGATCGTCAGGGTTCGGGGGCCTCCGCCGGGCGCTGGCATGGTTTCGGTAGGCGCTGGCCGGTTTTAACTCCGCTGTGGCCGGATTTGCATTTGGCAGTGGCCTAGTCTGACTTCGTGTCAATGACCGCCGCTATCTCCTCCGCCATCACCGCAACCATCGTTGCCGGTGTCGCACGAGGCAGGATGGCCGCTAGACCCGGCGAGGCCGCTATCCCCTGTATGTCTGTTTGACCGGGTGGGACGAGACATAATCTGTGTCCCGGTCCAATACCAATAGATCAACAGTCCGCCGACTATGGCCACAATCAAAATTGCCAACCATTGCGGCATCAGCCTGTCCCCCAGCCGCCTCAGTTGCGGCCTCGACACTTGGCTTCACTCGTCGTTTGGCGCGACGGAGAAATAGCGCGAATTGGTCGGCAATGCCAGCGTAGCTCGCTTTCAAAAGCGACACCATTTCGGTGAATACTCCCTTGTGGAAGATTCTTGTTACACGAGTCAACCCATTTCTGTACCCAGCGCGCCATCGCCAACGAGCCCAACAAAATGGCCGGGACTGCGCCCGGCCATTTCACTCAAAATTCAGACTAGGCTTTGGCGTTACGACTGCTGGATCGCCGACACCAGCCAGTGCCCGCCCTGCGCGCGCATGAAGGTCCATATTTCGGTGGCTTCGTCGGGGCCGCCTTGCAGCACGCGGCCGCTGTCGCGCTCGAGCGTCTCGTCCTTGAGCGAGAAGCGCATCGCGACCGTGGCATAGTCGGTATCGCCCTCACGCCAGGCTTCGGCGAGGTCGCCTTGCACCAGCTTGACGTCGGACAAGCGATTGACGACGCCCTTGCTCGCATTCGCGGCGAGCTCCTCGGAGAAATAGGAGAGGATTTCCGGCGTGACGAGCCGGCGCAAGCGCGCCAGATCCTCGGCGCTGTACGCGCTCTGCACCTCGCCTAGGATCTTTTCGAAGGCATTGAAGTCGTCAGGCGTGAGCCCGACCTCGTCGGTGCCGGAGGCGCGGGCACTCGACGCCGGAGCACCGCCGCCCAATCCCATGGACGGACGCGAATTGCCGGATGCGTAATCGCGCAATGCTGGACCGCTGGCAAGCGCCGGTTGGGTGCGGCGCTGCCACCACGTCCAGATGAGATAGCCGATGATGACGATGATGCCGACCTGCAGCATCAGCCCGAGCAACGAGGCGAGGCCGCCGAGCCCGCCGAGAAAACCGTGACCGAATAGCATGCCGAGCAAGCCGGCGCCGAGGAAGCCGGCGAACAATCCGCCGAGGAAGCCGGGCCGGTTCAAGAACCCGCCGACCGGAGAGGACACAGGCGGGCGTTGCGCGAATGCGCCGCCCGGCTGACCAGGCTGCGTCATGCTGCGTTCGATGGGCCGCACGCTCGGCGATGTCGCCGTCGAGGGCGGCGCGGAGAAGGTGTGCGAGCCGCGGCTGCCGAAGCTCCCGCCGCGACCGGCGCGGGCATTGGCATCGGTCGCCACAAGCGCCAACACCGCTACCAAGGCGCAAAGCGTCAGCAGCGCACGAGAACGAAAAGCGGGCATGAGATCCTCCCAGAAAAGCCGTTCGGTTCCGACTAAATATTGGTATCCCATGCCGGCATTGGAAGAGGTGCCGCATGGTGTCGCAGACGGCGGCACAAAGGTGGCAAATCCGTCATGCCCGGCACCCGGGTCCGGCCTTCGGCCGGCCCGAGTGTAGACTCTTGTGCCGGGCATCCACGCCTTGTTTTCATGATGCTCAAATCAAAGACGTGGATGGCCGGAACAAGTCCAGCCATGACGCCGTAACTCAGTCGTCTTCGCCGTCAGCGCCCGGCTCGGCGGTGCGCATGCTGCGGCGCTCGCCGAACCACCACGCGGATTGGCGCGGCGCGAGCGAACCGGTGATGCCGGGATCGCGCCGGCCGGCGTACCGCGCGGCACGCGCCGCGACTTCTTCGCCCGATACGGCATGAGGGTTGCACGCGCGGTGACCGTCGCGCCGGCGCATCAAATCAACGTGGATGTGGTCGTAGTGATAGACGTTCGAACCTGGCGCCAGCACCGTCGTGAATTCACCGCAAGCGGCAGCCTGCACGTCGCGCAGAAATCCCTGCTCTTCCGGCAAGCCGTGCCAGCCGTTCTTAACCGTGATCTTGCGCCCGTCGGCGAGCGTGAACGAGGCGATGTCGAGCGCGTTGCCGAAGGCGTGCTCGGAAATGCTGGCGCGCGAATTGCCGTTCATGCCGCGACAGGAATAAGCGGAAATCTGCCTGATCTCGGCAACCGGCGAACCGAACCACCGCATCGCCGCCGGCTGCACCGCGCCAGTGATCCAGCGTTCGAGTTCGGAAACCATCGGGCATGCAAGCGTCGCTGGCGGGCTCACCGCAACCGGCGTTAAGGATGGTATCGGCGCGCTACCACGCGAGGGCCCTAACGGGACCACCGGCTCGCGCGCGGGGGCGCGCGGGGATTCGGCGGCGGGCTCGCCGAGCGGAGCGCGGCTGATACCGGTTGAGCCGTTGCGCGCGGGCGCATCGACGAGCGGACGACGATCGTAAGGCTCCGGCGAAAGGTCTTCGCGGGGAGAAGCGGATGGCGTCTGATATCGGCGCGCCGGTGCCGCGGGCGCGGCGCCGTAGGGCCGGCGAAAGTCGTAGGGCTCCGCCGCGGCGTTGGGCGCATCGACGACGCCCGGAGGATTGAGCGAGACCGGCTCATCGGGAGCGGAGTCGCGGCGGATCGATTGCGGCGAACGCACCTGGTACTCCGGCAGCACGCGCGATTGGTACGATGGCTCTGGCGGTGCGGGAGCGGGCCGGACCGGCCAACGCGGCGTGGCGCCGGGAATCTCGCCGGGAGGCCGCGGATCGTCGCTATAGCCGAGTGCGCCGCTCTCGCCCAAGGCCAATACTTTGAGCGGAAAATCGGCGCCGCATACGCCGGGACCGCGGATCGGCCCGATGCGGATGATGCCTGCGCTCTCTTTGACGACGCCGGAATTGAGGCATTGCACCTCGGCGTCATGGCGCCACGGCTCGCGCTCGGCAAAAAACATGCCGCCACTGCAACCCGCCAACACGCCAACAACGCCAAGGACGATGGAGCCGACGAGATACCAACGCACTCCCCACGCCATGGCGCCAGGATGCGATGGGTTCTGTTAACGTTTCTTCAAAGATTGGCACCGCGGCGCGGCCGCCCCCGTGCGCGCCCGACGCTATGGTTAAGAATTACGCGAAGATATTTGTATTTAATCGCCTGGCCTGTCGCGGCAACGACCGCATTCTTCATTATGCCGCCGCGCGCCGACTGACCGATCGCATCTTCGCACACATCGAACGGCGGCCCTGACCTTGGCGTGGCGTGCTGGCGCGCGGATACAGCTATGTTTCTTGGGCTTTGCGTTCCGCAACTGCGTTCGTCGCCGCGACGCGCGCAGCACCCAAATGCCCGACGATCGCGGGCAGCGCGTTAAGGCCATGGTCCATCACGTGTTATTCCACTCGACGCGCTACGTCTGCGCGAGCCGAACATACGAGTGAGCGGGCAATCATAGCTGCCATTCAAAATGATCGCGCGCAGGCGTTCGCATCGAAATATCAGGACGTTGGCATGTCACATCCCGGTCGCCTTCTGCAGCGCAATATATTTGTCATTAGAACGACGTCAGCACTCTGCTAGAGTCAAGCATCCAGAACGAGGCGGAGAACGCGACGTGGACCTTGCCTTGAAGCTCAACGTGCTGGCGGTGTTCGCGGTGTTCGCCTTTGTCGGCGCGATCCTCTTGGGCGCGTTCTGAGTTGACTGTCGTCGCCGTCGCCACATGCGACGACGTTTCTCACACCGGGGAGCGCAAGCTCTCCGGTGTTTGCGTTTCGTCAGGGATACGCGCCGATGTCGCTGTTGCGGTTCGTGATGAAATGACTTCGAACAATCAGCGCGTTACTCCGCCGCGGTCCGCGCCGCGATGAGCGGATCATAATTCAGCACGGGCGCGAGCCACTTCTCGGCTTCGGCCACGGTCCAGCCCTTGCGCGCGGCGTAATCCTCGACCTGGTCGCGCTCGATCTTTCCGACGCCGAAATAGTGGCTCTCGGGATGGCTGAAATAGAGGCCGCAAACCGAAGCGCCCGGCCACATGGCGAAGCTCTCGGTCAGCTTCACGCCGATCCGCCTCTCGCCGTCGAGCAGCGCGAACAGCGTCGCCTTCTCGCTGTGGTCGGGCTGCGCGGGGTAACCCGGCGCCGGGCGGATGCCGCGATATTTTTCCCCGATCAGCTCCGCATTGGTGAGCGCTTCGTCCGCGGCGTAGCCCCAGAATTCCCGACGCACGCGCTGGTGCAGGCGCTCGGCAAACGCCTCCGCCAGCCGATCGGCAAGCGCCTTGATCATGATCGCCGAATAATCGTCGTTGGCGTGCTTGAAGCGCTCCGCCACGTCGTCCTCGCCAATGCCGGCCGTGACCATGAACGCGCCGATGTAATCGGTAAGCTTGCTCGCGCGCGGCGCCACAAAATCCGCCAGCGCGATATTGGCGCGTCCCTCGCGGCGGACGAGCTGCTGGCGCAGCGTGTGCAAAACCGCGAGTGGGCGCGTGCGGCCCTCATCGCCATAGACGAGAACATCGTCGCCGTCGGAGTTCGCCGGCCAGAACCCGAACACAGCGCTGGCCGATAGCCAGCGCTCGGACGCGACGCGCTCGAGCATGGCCTGGGCGTCGTCGAACAAGCTGCGCGCCGCGGGCCCGTATTTCGCGTCGTCGAGGATGGCCGGAAACTTGCCGGCGAGCTCCCACGTCGCGAAGAACGGCGACCAGTCGATATAGTCGCGAAGCTCGGCGATCGAATACCGCTCGAGCACGCGCGATCCGATGGCGCTCGGCCGCGGCGGAACGTAATTTCCCGACCAGTTGAGCTTGAGCGCGTTCGCTCGTGCATCTTCGAGCCCAAGCCGCTGCTTGGCTGCTTCCCCGCGTTCATGCGCGGCGGCAATGCGGGCATATTCCTGGCGGATCTCGGCGAGGTAAGCGGGTCGCGCCGTCCCAGACATCAGATTGGCGGCGACGCCGACGGCACGGCTTGCGTCGGTGACGTAGACCGTCTGCCCGCGCCGGTAGTTGGGATGGATTTTCACCGCGGTGTGCACGCGGCTCGTGGTGGCGCCGCCGATCAACAGCGGTAGTTCGAAGCCTTGGCGCTCCATCTCGGCGGCGACGTGGCACATCTCATCGAGCGACGGCGTGATGAGGCCGGAAAGGCCGATGAGATCCGCCTTCTCGGTCTGCGCCGTCTCCAGGATCTTCGCCGCCGGCACCATGACGCCGAGATCAACCACGTCGTAGTTGTTGCACTGGAGCACGACGCCGACGATGTTCTTGCCAATGTCGTGCACGTCGCCCTTGACCGTGGCCATGACGATCTTGCCGTTGGAGCTCTTGTTTTCGAATCCCTTCTCTTTCTTCTCCTGCTCCATGAACGGCATCAAGTAAGCGACCGCCTGCTTCATCACGCGCGCCGATTTGACCACCTGCGGCAGGAACATCCGTCCGGAGCCGAACAGGTCGCCGACCACGTTCATGCCGTCCATGAGCGGCCCTTCGATGACGTGCAGCGGCCGCTCGGCCTTGCACCGCGCCTCCTCGACGTCGCCCTCGATGAAATCGGTGATGCCGTGCACGAGCGCATGCGACAGCCGCTCTTCGACCGGCCGCTCGCGCCAGGCAAGATCGGCCTCTTTCTTTTCCTTACCATGCCCGCGGTAGCGCTGGGCGAGCGCCAGCAGCCGCTCGGCGGCATCGGCGCTGCGGTTGAGCACGACGTCCTCGCACGCGGCGCGCAGCTCCGGCTCGAGATCGTCGTAGACCGCGATCTGTCCGGCATTGACGATGCCCATGTCCATGCCGGCCTTGATCGCATGGTAGAGGAACATGGAGTGCATGGCCTCGCGCACCGGCTCGTTGCCGCGGAACGAGAACGACAGGTTCGACACGCCGCCGGAGACGTGGACGTGCGGCAAGTTCGCACGAATCCAGCGCGCGCCCTCGATGAAGGCGACGCCGTAACCGTTGTGCTCCTCCATTCCGGTCGCGATGGCGAAAATGTTGGGATCGAAGATGATGTCCTCGGGCGGGAAGCCGATGTCGTCGACCAGAATGCGGTAGGCGCGCTCGGCGATGGCACATTTGCGCTCGAACGTGTCGGCCTGGCCCTTTTCGTCGAAGGCCATCACCACGACCGCGGCGCCATAGCGGCGCACAGCCTTGGCATGGGCGATGAATGCCGCCTCGCCCTCTTTCAGCGAGATCGAATTCACCACCGGCTTGCCTTGCAGGCATTTGAGCCCCGCCTCGATCACCGAGAATTTCGATGAATCGACCATGACTGGTACGCGGGCGATGTCGGGCTCGGCCGCGATCAGGTTGAGGAAGGTGGTCATGGCCTTCTCGGAATCGAGCAGGCCCTCGTCCATGTTCACGTCGATGATCTGCGCGCCGTTCTCGACCTGGTCGCGGGCGATGGCGAGTGCCCCCGTATAGTCGCCTGCGGTGATGAGCTTGCGGAACTTGGCGGACCCGGTGACGTTGGTGCGCTCGCCGACGTTGACGAATGGAATTTCCGGCGTGAGCGTGAAGGTCTCGAGGCCCGAAAGGCGCAAGCGCTGCGGCACGTCCGGAACGCGCCGCGGCGCCTTGCCCTCGACCGCGCGCACGATCTCATGGATGTGCTCGGGCGTAGTGCCGCAGCAGCCGCCGACGATGTTGACCAAGCCGGCGTCGGCGAATTCGCCGAGCAGCGCAGCCATGGCGCATGGGCTTTCGTCGTAGCGGCCGAACTCGTTGGGCAGACCCGCATTGGGATAGGCGCAGACGAGGGCGTCCGCGATGCGCGCAATCTCGGCGATGTGCGCGCGCATTTCGCGCGCGCCGAGCGCGCAGTTGAGTCCGATCGAGAACGGCGCGGCGTGGCGCACCGAGGTCCAGAACGCGCCCGGCGTCTGGCCGGAGAGCAGCCGCCCGGAGCGATCGGTAATCGTGCCGGAAATCATCACCGGCACGTGCGCGCCGCGCCGCTCGTTGACGTCGACGATCGCGGCGATCGCCGCTTTGGCGTTGAGCGTGTCGAAGATCGTCTCGATCAGCAGGATATCGGCGCCGCCCTCGAGCAGTCCTTCGACCTGCTCGGCGTAGGCGCTGCGCAATTCGTCGAAGGTGATCGCGCGGAAACCGGGGTTGCCGACGTCCGGAGAGATCGAGGCGGTGCGATTGGTCGGGCCGATGGCGCCCGCGACAAACCGCGGGCGGCCGTCTTCGCTTTGGGCAAGATCGGCCGCGGCACGGGCAAGCTTGGCGCCTTCGACATTGAGCTCACGGGCGATGTCCCCCATCCCGTAATCGGCTTGCGCGATGCGCGTTGAGGAAAAGGTGTTGGTCGAGACGATGTCCGCGCCGGCGCGGAAATAAGCCAGATGAATGTCGCGGACTTTCTCGGGCTGGCTGAGAATGAGAAGATCGTTGTTGCCGCGCACCTCGCGGTTCCAGGCATCGAAGCGCGCGCCGCGATAGCCTTCCTCATCGAGCCCGAGCGACTGGATCATGGTGCCCATGGCGCCGTCGAGCACAAGAATGCGCTCGGCCGCGACGCGGCGCAGCGTCTGCTCCGTGGGCGAGGTGGGCACTATTCGACTCACAGGCGCGCGCTCTTTCGATTGAACAAGCAGCGAGCGACAGCCCCAAAGATCATCGCAGCAAGCGAAGTCATCCGACCCCCCTCACCCCAACCCTCTCCCCTGCGGGGAGAGGGAGCGCAGCCTCTGCATGGCTCGGTCTGAGGCCCAAAAGGTGACAGACCGCGTAGACGAGATCGGCGCGGTTCATGGTGTAGAAGTGAAAATCGGTGACGCCGCGATCGACGAGATCGAGCACTTGCTCGGCGGCGACCGCGGCGGCGATGAGCTTGCGGGTGGCCGCATCGTCGTCGAGCCCGTCGAAGCGCTCGGCGAGCCAGTCGGGCACGGAGGCGCCGCAGCGCGCGGCGAATGCCTTCGTCTGCTTGAAATTCTGCACCGGCAGAATCCCGGGCACGACCGGGACGTGGATGCCGCGAGCGCGCACGCGGTCGAGATAGCGAAAGTACAAATCGTTCTCGAAGAAGAATTGGGTGATCGCCCGCGCCGCCCCTGCATCGACCTTGGCCGCGAGCATGTCGAGGTCGGCCTCGACGGTCGGGCTATCCGGATGTTTCTCCGGATAGGCGGAGACCGACACCTCCACATCGGACAGGCGCTTGATGCCGGTGACCAGATCGGCGGCGTTGCGGTAGCCGCCTGGGTGCGGCGCATAGCGCTCGCCGATGCCGCCGATGGGATCCCCGCGCAGCGCCACGATGTGGCGCACACCCGCCGCGCAATAGTTGCGGATCACCGCGTCGATCTCCTCGCGCGTCGCGGCGACGCAGGTCAGATGCGCCGCGGGCGTGAGCGCGGTCTCCCCCAGAATGCGCTTGACGGTCGAATGCGTCCGCTCGCGCGTGGAGCCGCCTGCGCCATAAGTGACCGAGACGAAGTTGGGCTTGAGCGGTGCAAGTCGCGTGACCGATTCCCATAATGTCTTTTCCATCTCCTCGGTCTTCGGCGGGAAGAACTCGAAGGAGACGCGGATGCGGCGCTCATCGCCGTCACCGCGCGGTCGAACGAAGCGGCTGGCGCGGGGCGCGGCGCTCATCAGGCGACCTCCCGTGCGGCCAGCGCAAGCCGCGGATCGCGTCCGAGCCAGAGCGAGACTGCGATCTTGCCTTCGGAAGCGGGCTCGGGGGCAAGGCTGTGCTGCAGCACCACGTCGAGGCCGGCAGCTTTCATCCACTGCGTCACCGTCTCGGGCGCAAAACCGAGGCGGCGGTGGGCGTGCTCGTCGCGCAGAAATTCGAGGTCGTGCGGGGCGAAATCGACCACCAGCAACCGGCCGGCAGGCCGCAGCACGCGCGCCGCCTCCTGGATCGCGCGCGCGCCATCGTCAAGAAAGTGCAGCACCTGATGGACGATCACCGCATCGAAGCTGTCCTTGGGCAGCGCGAGGTCGTAGATGTCGCCCTGGCGCACGCTGCAATGCTTGAGCCCGGCGCGATCGAGCCGCGCGCGAGCGAGCGAGAGCATGTCGAGGGAGAGATCGAGACCGAGGCCGCGCTCGATCTGCGGCCCGAGCAGCTCGAGCATGCGGCCGGTGCCGGTGCCGAGATCGAGCAGGGTGCGGATCGGGGCATCCGCCAGCGCCGCGACGATCGCCACCTCGACCGCCTCATCGGCGACATGGAGCTTGCGAATGCGGTCCCACTGCGCCGCGTGCTGGCGGAAATAGTTTTGCGCGGCGGTTGCCCGTTGCGCGCGCACGGCCGCGAGGCGCTCGCGATCGCGCGAAAGCGTCGCGTCGTCGGGATCAAGACGGGCAATGAGTTCACGGGCGAGCTTGGCGGCGCCGTCGCGCTCGGCCAGGCGGAAGAAGGCCCACGAGCCTTCGCGGAAACGCTCGACCAAGCCGGCCTCGGCGAGCAGCCGCAGATGGCGCGAGATGCGCGGCTGAGATTGGCGCAGGATGGCGGTGAGATCGGAGACGGTCAGTTCGGCCTCGGCCAAAAGCGCAAGAATCCGCAGCCGCGTAGCCTCGGCGGCAGCTTTGAGCGCGCCGTAGAGCGTTTCGAATGGGAGGTGGGCAACCGTGGGCATGGGCGTGGGGGCAGTCCCATTTTGCTCCGAGTGACGGCGATGTCGGCTAGCATATAAAGATATCTTTATACCCTTAAACGGTAATTGCAAGGCCAGCTGGACAGCCTTTCTCCCCGCCGCGATTGCCCGACGTCACGCCACCATCCATCTTCCCCTGGCGACAGCCGGCGAGGAGTAACCGCCATGAACGACGAAGCCTTCGGCATTCGCGACGGCGAGATCGCGACTGAGCTGCCGGAAAAGTTCGACGCCTCGCTCTATTTCATCGGCCGCATCCGCACGCCCTGGACGCGGCGCGAGGACTGCCCGAAAAATGCCCGTGAATCCGATGCCGTTTGCACCATCCTGGTCGACGAGCGCTGGGCGCAGGCCCTCACCGGCGTCGAGACCTGCAGCCATCTCGTCGTGCTTTATTGGATGGGCCGGTCGCGGCGCGATCTGGTGGTGCAGGTGCCGCGGCACTATGGCGTGGGCCGTGGCACCTTTGCGCTACGCTCCCCCGCGCGGCCCAATCCCATCGCCATGAGCGTCGCACGATTGCTCCGCGTCGAGGGGACAAGCCTCTCGGTGGTGGGCCTCGATTGCCTGGACGACACCCCCCTCCTCGACATCAAGCCCTACTTCGCCTCGACCGATGCCGTCGCCGATGCGGTGGTCGGCTGGCACGCCGCGCGCCAATCCCCCTGAGCGCGGTGACAGACGCCGGTATCATGACGCCGTCGGGGCTGCGTATGCCCTTTGCATCGGGCCCGCACACAGCTTTGTTACCGCGTTGCGGTAAACACGGAAAAAGAAAAGCAGATCAGCCGCTTACGCATACAGGCCGGGGCCATAAACCAATGCTTAGGATTAATTCCCGGTAAGCATTTTGAACCCCGACCCCCCTGCATTCGACCAATGGGCGTCAAGGGGGACGTGTCATGTACAATCTTTCCCGTCGAAAGACCGTCGTCGCGGTCGCCACTTTGGTTGCCGCGAGCGCCATGTCGATCACCGCGGCTTCGGCCGATCCCTTCAATCCCTTCGAGGCGCTGTTCGGCCCGCACCGCGAACCGGTGGCGGCGCCCGCTTACGCCAACCCGCAGGAAGACGCGAAGGAGCTGCGCGCCGATCTGCAGCGCCAGGTCGTCAACTACCGCACCAGCGAAGCGCCCGGCACTATCATCATCGATACGCCGAACACCTATCTCTACCTGGTGATGCCCGGCGGCAAAGCGATGCGTTACGGCATCGGCGTGGGCCGCGAAGGCTTCACCTGGACCGGCGTGAAGACGATCGAGCGCAAGGCCGAGTGGCCGGACTGGACGCCGCCGCCGCAGATGATCCACCGCCAGCCCTATCTACCGCGGTTCGTCGCGGGCGGCCCTACCAATCCGCTCGGCGCCCGCGCCATGTATCTTAGCGGCTCGGTCTACCGCATCCACGGCACCAACGCGCCGGAGACCATCGGCGGCTTCGTGTCCTCGGGCTGCATCCGCTTGCTCAACGAGGACGTGATCGACCTCTACAATCGCGCCCATGTCGGCGCCAAGGTCGTGGTGCTGCCGATGAACGGACGCCGCGCTTCGGTGGACGCGGGCAGCGTCAACTGAGCATCGCCGCCTTCGCGTATCGTCTGATCGAACACAGCGCCGGCCTCGCAATCTCGCGGGGCCGGCGTTCGGTTTGTGGGCGTATCCTCTTATGTCCCAACAAGTGAGCGCTCCACTGTGCAATTCTTGGACGGCAGCCGAACGAGAGCACGGCTGAAGATCCCCGCCACCGTCATTTCGAAAGCATCTCTATCAGCGGCAGGTAGCCTCGCTTGGCCAAGCGCTCGGATGCCGGTTTGACGTAGGCCGGGTCGAGCTCAATTCCCATGCCCTCGACGAGCCGATTCATGAAATTAAAGAGCGCCGTGACGGCTACGGTGTGATAGAGGGCGGCTTCCTCCCAGCCCGCGGCAAAGATGGCGTCGGCATCGGCTTGGGTCACGCCGCTTGGCCGTTGTGTGAGCTTGCGTGCGTAGCGCAGGATCGGCCGCATCTTCGGATCAATGGCGGCCGTATCGATGTCGATCTTGCTGTCCACCAGCTCCTGCTTGATGCCCAGGAGTTCTGCCGTCGCGCTGTGGACCCCGTGGCAATAGCGACAATGATTCAATCCGGACACATAGGCCGCGATCAGCTCGCGCTCGCCTTCCGTAAACGGCGACGGGCCGCGCAAGAGCGCTTCATGAAACTGGATCAGAGGTATGCTCGTCCCGGGAAATACTTTGAACAGGTTGAGGAGGCTCGCACCTTTTGGCAGCGATGGAGCAAACGGCATGTCATGTTTTCCCTATGATGTCGTGCTGAACCCACAGCATCTCCTCGTTGCTGCCGACGTGACTTCACAGCCACGTCGTCACGGTGACCAGCCAGTCCGGCATGACACTTGTCAGGGAGGCTTCGAGCACCTTGTCGAGGCCGGTGAGGACAAAGGCGCCGACGCTGACGAGCGCGGCACCCATCAGTGGCTTGGCAATCCGTGATACACGAGCCACCAAATCGCGACGGGCAAAGATTGCTTGCCGCGAGCCATAGGCGAGCGCCAAGATCGGCGTTGCCGCTCCGAGACTGAACGCGGTCATGACGATGGCCGCGCGGCCGGCAGTTTCGCTCTGGGCGGCAAGGCCGATTGCCGCGCCCAATGTCGGACCCGAGCACGGCGACCAAATCGCACCTAGCAGGATGCCCAACCCAAATTGGCCGCCAAACCCGGAGAGCCGAAGCCGGTCGACCAGCGCTTGGCCGCCCGTGGCGACGGGCGCGACAGCGAGCGCAAATCGGCTCTGAAGCACAGGAGCCATGAGGACGATGCCCATGATCAACATTAAGGCCGCCCCACCTAGACGGAAGGCGGCCGGATCAATACCGATGCTGAAGCCGAGCGAGGCGAGGAATATGCCCACGGTCGCGAACGACGCAGACAGGCCGGCGGCCAGGGCAAGCGGACCCCACACGTGCTGCTCGAGCGTCCCGAACAGGATGATCGGCAAGAGGGGCAACACGCAGGGCGACAAGGTCGACAACGCACCCGCGGCATAGCCGAGCGCGAGACCACCAAGCTCGGCCACCGTCAGAATCCCTGTGCGATCAGCGCACGAATACGTGCAGGATCGGTGTCACCGGTCGATCGGCTGATCTCCTTGATGCCCTTGAAGACGATCAGCGTGCTTTGCTGCTGAACACGAAAGCGTTTCAACGTGTCCTTTGCCGTGTCGAAATCAACCTCGTAGATCACGAGGTTTGGCTTTTCCTTCTCGATCTGTTCGATGATCGGACGCTGGCGTCTGCAGGTCGGGCACCAGGAGGCAGTTACATCGACGAGGATCGTTTTGCCGGCTGCCTGGGCCTGCTTGAAAGACTGGTCGTCGAATGGTTGCGCAGCGTGGCTCACTACCGAGAAAGCGAGCAGCGCCGCTGCGGCGAGCGCACACAGAGCTAGCCCGAGCAGAGCGTGCAACGGCAGCGTTGTCTGAACTTTGGAATGCATGGTCTGCTTGTTTCCCTCCAATCCCCGTCGAGCCACAATGGCTCCGTGACACGAAGTTCGTCGCGGAGTTGGAAAAGGTTACGTTCGACATGAAATTATTTCGGCCTAAGGCTTCAACCCCGTCGATGAGTTACGTGATGGGCTCGTACAGCGTTAGCGGCATCCGGCTACGGCCGACCCGAGAGCCGGCCGCATGGACGGTGAAGCAACTCATCGCGTCAGACCAATCAGAAACCTTGTAAAGTTGCTGATAACTTCAGTTGCAGTTGGTCCTGTAGAACGGGCTCGCCGGAGAAATGTTGCACTCGCGAGCATACGCCCGCCCCGCTAGAACGACGCGGCGACCCGACAGAGCGCCGCGGCGAGCTGACCGTGCGGCGCGGCGGTCGGCGAACGGCGCAGAAGCATACGCGGACGCGGCGCTGGCCGGGGCGGCCGATGCGCTCTTCCACGCCCAAGCGGAAGTGGACTGGGCAAAAGCTGGCGCGCCCAGTATCGCAAGGAACGCGACAGCAGCAATCAGCGTTTTCATGGTTCGCCTCCATCTAACGAACGTGAGCGGCATTGCTCACCTGCCCTCAAGTTCGAGTCGGGGAGAGAAGTTGTTACGGTCGCTCAATTCACGACCACGTGTTCGGCTTAGCTCGGCGATCGGACCTATATTGATCGCCGATGAAGCGATCGGACGATCAGGCGTTCGCGATGCTGATGCAGGCTGCGCAGGCAGGCGACGCCCAGGCCTACGTCCGGTTGTTGAAGGTGATCACGCCGCGCTTGCGGCAGATCGTTCGCCGCCAGCGCTGCTTTGTGAGAGCTGAAGACATTGAAGATCTTGTGCAGGACATCCTGCTGTCCCTGCACGCGGTCCGTGCCAGCTACGACCCGCGACGTCCGTTCATGCCATGGCTCATGGCGATTACGCGGAACCGGCTGGTCGATCGGGCGAGGCGGTATGGCCGGCGTGCGGCTCACGAAGTGCACGTTGAGAATGTGCCCGTAACCTTTTCCGATGAAGGAGCGAACATAGAAAGCGGTCGGTACCGTGATCCTGAGGCGCTGAGACAGGCGATCGAGCATCTTGCGCCCGCGCAGCGGGCCGCGATCGAGATGGTGAAATTACGCGAAATGTCGCTGAAAGAAGCCGCGGCCACGACGGGGACGAGCATTGCGGCGCTCAAGGTTTCCGTTCACCGCGCAATGGCTACCCTTCGCAAGGCCTTGATCAAAGGATCATGACCGTGGACACCGAGAAGCTCATTGAGCGCATGGCAGCAATGATTGAGCCTGTTCGACCGCTCGCGCGCCCATGGATCAGAATGGCGGCCTGGCTTTTGGTTGTCATCCCTTATGTTGCGCTGGTCGTGGTCGTCGTTTCGCCGCGTGCAGACTTGATCTCGAAGGCGTCGGAATGGCGCTATGTAATCGAACAGCTCGCAGCACTGGCCACCGGAATAACCGCGGCAACCGCGGCTTTCGCTACGGTCGTCCCCGGCTATGATCGCAAATTTCTCTTTCTTCCAGCGTTGCCGCTCGCAATTTGGTTGGCAACCTTGGGCGACGGCTGTGTCGAAGACTGGATACAGTTTGGTCCGGATGGCCTATCGCTGCAGCCGGATTTGTTCTGCTTCCCCGCGATCGTTCTCGTCGGTGCAGTGCCGGCAATCGCTATGGCTATTATGCTCCGCCGCGGCGCACCCCTTACCCCGCACATTACGTCCGCCCTGGGCGGCTTGGCGGCGGCCGGACTCGGTAATTTCGGGCTGCGGCTGTTTCATTCGCAGGATGCGAGTCCGATGGTTCTCGTCTGGCAGGTCGGCACCGTATTCATCCTCACGGCGATGGCCGCATGGGCGGGACGCTATCTATTCAATTGGCGTTCGATCATCGCCACCGCTCGCAGCAATGTCCTACTCCGGTGAATCCGAGCCAACGCACCACAAGGAGCGCCATCATGATCAAGTCGCCCGCGCTGATTGCTGCCATTGTCGTTATTCCCTCGCTTGCATGGGCTGGCGATGACCGCATGGTCGCGAAGAAGAGCGCCCACTCGGTTGCGGCGACACTGGATCGGCTATCCGAGGTGCTCAGGACGAGAGGCATCGCAATCGCAGCTCGAGTTGACCATGCGGCAGCCGCGGAGAAGGTTGGCCAGACGCTAAAGCCCACCCAACTCTTGATATTCGGAAACCCAAAGTTGGGCACCCCCTTGATGCAGTCGAATCGAAAGATTGGCGTCGAACTGCCGATGAAGGTGCTCGCGTGGGAGGACGACAGCGGGCAGGTGTGGTTGGCCTACGTCAAGCCGCAGGTCCTCAAGTCAGAATATTCGGTCGAAGGCCACGACGACATCTTCAGGGAAATGGATCAGGCGCTCGAAAGGCTGACCGACGAAGCGATCAAGCCGAACTGACCTCGGGCCGCTGTGGGTCGACCGAAATGGCGTGAGAACGCGATGGCGTCATTTGTCGGCCATCTCTCAAAGTTGATTGCGCTGATGGCGCTCTTCGGCGTGGCAGCGGATGCCGGCCTCGGGACGTTGCGGGCTGATCCGATCAGCTGGCGGTTGGAATGGCCGCGTACGGACTTCTCCAAGCACAGCGTGCCGTTCGCGGGGATCAAATCCGGTGGCCCTCGGAAGGACGGAATTCCGGCGATCGATGCGCCACGTTTCGAGCGGTTGCCGCACGGCAAGGCAACGGGATGGATCGCCGCACTCGGCGATACGGAGCCCGTGATCGCCCTTTCCATCGCCGAGGACTCTCGCGCCTATCCATTGCGCGTGCTGATCTGGCATGAGATCGCCAACGATATGGTCGGCGACACGCCCGTCGTCGTTACCTACTGCCCGCTCTGCAACGCGGCGCTGGTGTTCGAGCGGGTGGTCGATGGCCGCCTTCTCGATTTCGGAACGACCGGAAAGCTTCGCAACTCGGATCTCGTAATGTACGACCGGCAGACGGAAAGCTGGTGGCAGCAATTCACCGGCGAGGCCATCGTCGGTACCATGACTGGACATCGTTTGC
>Ga0306924_10000198_pt1 | contig 45994 bp, 45 predicted proteins | sample sta12Can44000111_FD_203756 | JGI IMG/M metagenome (GOLD analysis project Ga0306924, IMG submission 203756) | Lab enrichment of tropical soil microbial communities from Luquillo Experimental Forest, Puerto Rico - statanox.12C.anox.44.000.111 (v2)... | ecosystem: Environmental > Terrestrial >... | reverse complement strand
CCGCACCTATGCGTTCGCCAACGAATTACGCGCGGCGGGCCGATCTCCCGTCATGTGCAAGAAGATCATCACCAACCTGAAAACTATTCTAAATTTCGCCCAACGGCGCGGTCTTGTTGCGCAGAATGTCGCGCTAGCCGTTCGCGTCGGCAGCAAAGCCGACGCCCGGCATGAAGAACAAGGACCATTGCGGGCGGGTGTCGATTTCCCGAGCCGCGTCGAACTCAAGGCGATGCTGGATGCCGCGACTGGCCGCCGACGGGCCTTGCTCATCACGGCGATGTTCACCGGGATGCGTGCCAGCGAGCTGCGCGGGCTGCCCTGGCTCAATGTTGACCTCGATGCGGGCGTCATCCACGTGCGCCAGCGCGCCGACCTGTGGGGCACGATTGGCAAGCCGAAGTCGAAGGCGCGCGCCCGCGACATTCCGCTTGGCCCGCTGGTTATCAACACCTTGCGAGCCTGGAAGATGCAGTGCCCGGCCGGCGAACTTGATCTGGTTTTCCCCAACGGCAACGGCAACGTCGAAGGCCAGTCCAACATCATCAACCGCTTCTGGTCTCCGCTCCAGGTCAAGCTCGGCATCACGAACGAAGCCGGTGAGGCGCGCTACAATTTCCACAAGCTGCGGCACGCAGCCGCGAGCCTCTTCATCCAGCACCTGGGATGGTCGCCCAAGCGCCTGCAAACCGTCATGGGCCACTCCAGCATCAACATGACGTTCGATCGCTACGGGCACATGTTCGAGGACGTTGAAGCCGACCGCGATGCCATGGCGAAGATCGAGACCGCCATCGTCGCGGCGTGACGCATGCGACAAGGCTGCGACAAGCGCGGAAATTCTGTTGCCGGATCAACGGTCGTGGCCGGTTTGCTTTGCCGTTGATCGAAAGCACGCAGCTTTCGGATGAAGACAAGCAGTTCGTGAAGGCGTCGCTCTGGCGGGACGGCGCCACGCCTGAGATCACAAGTCACGAGCAATATGCGCGCTACCAGCGGATCGCCGGCGAGCTCGCTCGCAAATACGACGCAGAAACCCGAAGCTCGCTCGAGTTCATTCGGTCGCCTGACGGGGTGCTGCTGACCTCGCTGGAAGCACGCATGGCGGAATGGGACACGTTTCTCGGTGCGATGCTTTCACGCCGTACCGCGGAGGAAGCGACTTGAGGCAGCTGTCCGCGCCCGCCCGCCCACTAGATTAGAGCGAGATGACATTAGCAGGTGTTTCGCTGACGTTGAGGCAGGCGCGGTTTACCTCTCCCCGCAGGGGAGAGGTCGGAATGTGCGCGCCGCGCGCGCATTCCGGGTGAGGGGGTCACAAACCGTCAGGGAGCCGGCCCCCCTCACCCGGATCGCGCAAGCGCGATCCGACCTCTCCCCTCCGGGGAGAGGTACCGCAAGCTGCAAGACCGCGTGATGATCGAACGTCATCGAGAGCTGCGCTAAGTTGAATCGTCATGCCCGCGCTTGTCGCGGGCATCCACGTCTTGGATAATGAGACAATCAAAGACGTGGATGGCCGGGACACGCCCGGCCATGACACAGAAATCCCGCGCTAGGAGGAAGCGGAGCGGCGCAGTCCACCGCCATCAAACGGCTTGCCGGCCTTGTCCCAGAACGCCATCGCATCAGTCCAGGCTTTCTGCCACTGCTGCGCCGCCTGCATCCAGAACTGCATGGGGTTCATGGCCGCCGCCTGCAAGTCGCCTGCATTCGGCCAGCTGCCGGCCGGGCCGAGGCCCGGCAAGGACTTGAGCTTCGACATCATCGCCGAGGAGCCGGCCATCGGGTTGGGTGATCTGATCTGCTCCTCCCAGGCGTCCATCACCTGATCCATGGTCTGAATCTGCATCTTGGTGATGCTCTGCATCTGCGTGCGGGTCGCATCGACGATCTGCTCCGGCCATCCCAGCGCGCGAGCAGCCGCGGCCATCTTCTCGATGACCTGCTCACCGTTCTTCTCGCTGCTGTTGACGGTCTCCGTGCGCCAGGTCGACATCGCGTCAAAGACCTCGTTCACCGCTCTGCGCGCCTCTTCCGAAAGCTTGGAAGCGAGCATCGGATTGAAGCTGCGGGAGCCTGCCTGTCCGAACGTGTTCTGCATGGCCGCGTCTCCTCTTACTGACCTCAAGTCTTGTTGCGAGGACATGATATCACGCCGGCCATTCTGTCGCATGGCGGATTAGCGGGGCTCTTGCCCCCTGCCCTCCCCCGTCGGGGCTACCGCATCCGGCCGGCAGCGATCCTGTCGTCGACTGCGGGACCGTCGAATGCCGGCCGGTCATGCGATTCCGGTTACCCGACTCGCGAGATTCGCGGCCGGGTAGCTCAGGTTCTCGAAGCTGCGATCCTTGAGATATTGATCGAGACCCCAGCGCTTCACCTGCTCGAGAACCTCGTCGAATTCCGCCCGCGGGATGGGCTCGTAAACGAACCGCTCGCCGCGTCCGAACCGGCTGTAGTCCCACGGGTGGTAGCTCTCGAACTCGGGCGGAACCGCGAGCTTCCACAGCGGCAGGTATTTTTCCAGATCGCTGTCCAGCGCCTGCTCCGCCCGCTCGAGCGCGCGCAGATAAGCGAGCACCACTTGCGGCTCGATGTCGGGGGGAACCCACCACAGGGTGTGGAAGGTATCCGCAATGATCCGGCGCAGCCCGAGCTGCTCGGCCATGGCGATCTGCGGCGGCAGCAAACTCGCCGCCTCGACCTCGCCATCGAGCAAGGCCTTGAGCCGTGCACCAAAGCCGCCGGTATTGACAACCTTGATGTCTGCGAGCGGCAAGTATTTCTCCAGTCGATAGGGCACGTTGAAGTGGCTGCCGGCGCGCATGCCGACGGAGACCGGCACGCCCTTCAAATCCTGCGGACGCCGGATCCGGGAATCCGGTCGCACGAAGATTGCCCACGGCGATATGCCGTAGGCGTCCGGCACGAAACGTCCCATGCCGGCGCTCGCATTGCAGATGCTGCCCCATGCGCAGGCACCCTGAATGACGTCCTTGCCATCCCTGGTATAGGGCCGGTCCTGCGGCCGCTCGAAATATTCGAGGCCTTTCCAGCTCGACTGGGTACCGCGGAAGGTTTTCCAGTCGAGCTCGACATCGAGCCCCTCCGCGGCGAAGAAGCCCTCTTGCCGGGCGACGAAATCGTAAAGGCCCATGCCCTTGGGGGCGACGGTAACGGGTCTGGGTGCGGCGGCCATGGCAACATGCTCCGTTCGATCTGCCGGGCAGTCCTAAGTCCCCCGGCAAGCGCTCTTCTACCGTAACGCATTTGCGCGCGTGAGACGATCGTGAATGATGCGACGGCGCGATCAGCGGGCACGCCCGCGGGGTCGACGGGCGGCGCCTTGATGCTCTGCCGGAACGCATCGCATAATTTGCGGCGGCCCCTGGCGCCGCCTGTCGCCTGATGGAGCGCGGAGCGCATTGCGCATGCCTGCCATGCCGACAAGCCGCACTATCCCCAACCTGCTCGACGAGCTGGCGGCGCGTTTCCCGCAACGCGAAGCGCTGGTTGGGGGCGGGCGACGCTACACCTATGCCGCGCTGCGCGAGGAGGTCCGGGCATTCGCGAAAGGACTGCATGCGCTTGGCATCCGAAAGGGCGACATGGTCGCGATCCTCATGGGCAACAAGCCCGAATGGATCATCGCGGATCTCGCGATCTGCTCGCTGGGCGCCGTCATGGTCGCGATCAATACCTGGGTCACGAGCCGCGAGCTCGGCTACGTCCTCGCCCATTCCGACACGACGATGCTCATCGCGAGCGACCGTTTTCTCAGGAACGACTATTTCGCGATGCTCGACGAGCTTGCGCCGCTTGCTCGCTCGGCGCCGCGGCTTGCATCCATCATTCACGTGGGCGCGCGGGCGTACCGCGACTCGATTTCCTTCGCCGACGTCCATGCCCGTGGACGCGCCGTGCCGGATGCCGGCATCGCGCAGGCGGCGCGCGCCGTCGACCCAAAGGATGTCGCTTATCTGCTCTACACCTCGGGCTCGACCTCCGCGCCGAAGGGCGTGCAACTCCAGCATTACGCGCTGATCGAGAACATGTGGCAGATCGGCGAGCGCATGCGCGTCACCGAGCGCGACCGGCTCTGGCTCGCGGTGTCGCTGTTCTGGGGGCTCGGCTGCGAGAACGCTTTATTCAACGTGCTGACCCACGGCGGCTGCGTCGTCCTGCAGGAAAGCTTCGAGCCGGGCGAGGCGCTGCGCGTGATCGAAGGCGAGCGCTGCACGCTGTTCTACGGCACCCCCAATATGGCGCAGGCGCTGAGCGAGCACCCCAACCGGTGCAAGCACGATCTCTCAAGCCTGCGCTCCGGCGGCACGGTCGGCACGCCCGAGCAGATCAGGCGGGTCGTCGATCTCGGCGCCGGCGAGATTTGCAACATCTACGGCCTGACTGAAACCTACGGAAACTGCACGGTTAGCGACGCGCGCGAGCCGCTCGACATTCGCTTGGCCAGCGTCGGGCGTGCGCTTCCCGGCGTCGATTTGCGCATCGTGGACCCACAGACCGGAGAGATACTGCCGCACGGTGAGGTCGGCGAGATTCGCGTCAAGGGCTATGTCACGGTCGGCTATTACAAGGATGCGGACAAGAGCCGGGCCGCCTTCGATGCGAGCGGCTATTTCATCACCGGTGATCTCGGTGTCGTCGATGCCGAAGGAAGGCTGTATTTTCGCGGACGCATCAAGGAAATGATCAAGACCGGCGGCATCAATGTTGCGCCAGTGGAGGTCGAGGAAACGCTGATGGCGCATCCCGCCGTCAAGCTTGCCTGCGTCACCGGCGTTCCCGATGCGCAGCGCGACGAGATTGTGGCCGCGCTGGTCGTGTGCCGGCCGGGTGAGCACGTCGAGCAGGCCGACCTTCTGGCGCTCTGCCGGCGCCGGCTTGCCGCCTACAAGATTCCCCGCCTGATGAAGTTCGTGAGCGAAGCGGAGCTGCCGCTCACCGTCACCGGCAAGCTCCAGAAGAACCGGCTGGCGGAATTCTTCACCCGCGGCGCATGAGCTCGATCGGGAAGAGATGATGGCGCAAGCCGCCTGCGTCGCGCACACCCAGGATGTTCTCGGCGAGGTCCCGCGCTGGCATCCGCTGGAACGCGCGCTCTACTGGATCGACGCCTTCAAGCCGGCGGTTCATCGTCTCGACCCCGCAAGCGGGAAGCTCGAAAGCTTCACGCCGCCGGAGAAGCTCGGCTCCTTCGCCCCGCGCGCGGGCGGAGGATTGCTGATCGCCGGGCGCGGCGGCCTCGCTCATTACGATCCGGCGAGCGGCACGCTCGATCGGATCGTCGACCCGGAGGGCGGCGGCGCCGTCAACATCCTCAATGACGGCCGCTGTGACCGGCGCGGGCGATTCTGGGTCGGCTCGATGAGCAAGACCATGGAACGCGCGAGCGGCTCGCTCTACCGCCTTGAGCGCGGACACCTCGCCGCCGTCGATGACGGCATCTGGGTCGCGAACGGCGTGTGCTGGAGCCCGGACGAGCGCCGGATGTATCTTGCCGACAGCCATGTGAAGACCATCTTCGTCTACGAGTTCGATCTCGCTGCGGGAACGATCGGGCCGCGCCGCGTGTTCGCGACCATGGGTGACCGCCCCGGCGTCCCCGACGGCTCGTCGGTCGATGCCGAGGGCTTCATCTGGAACGCGGTGTTCGACGGCAGCTGCCTGCTGCGCTATGCGCCGGACGGGCGCGTCAACCGCATCGTGCAATTGCCGGTCAGCCGGCCGACTGCCTGCGCGTTCGGCGGCGCCGACCTTGCCACCCTTTACCTGACGACGGCGCGGTTCCGCCTTGCGCCGGAGCGGCTCGCGGCCGAGCCGCTCGCCGGCGGCCTGCTGGCGCTCGACGTCGGGGTCAAGGGCCTGCCGGAGCCGCTCTATGCCGAATGACTCGCTTTCGTCACGACAGGTCACGCGGCGACGATGCGAAAGCCGTGCAGGGTCAGCTGCTCGTCGATGTCGGTGAATACCACTTCGACCCGTTGGCCGATCGCAATCTTCTGGTCGCCGGCGCCGACGATGCGCGAGGTGAGTCGCGGTCCCTCGTCGAGCTCGACCTGCACGACATTGTACGGCGTTTCATCCCGGAAGGCCGGGAACCACGCCTTGTGAACGATGGTGAAGGTGCTGATGTGCCCGCGGCCCGATGCCTCCTGCCACACGATATCGTCGCAGAAGCAGAATGGGCAAACCGGCGCGGGCGGCAGATGCGGCTTGCCGCAGGCACCGCAGGTCGGCAGCATCAGGCGATGGGCGCGGCAGCCCTGCCAGAACGGCGCGTTATCAGGCCCGATGCGCGGCCGCGGCTTCCGGTAGGAGGTCATCGGTTGGGGTTCCTCATGCGGCAAGCATGACCGAATCGCCCCACGCGGTGCCCCACTGCAGCACCGCGGCATTGGCGATCTGGCTTGCCCCCGCGGTGCCGCGCAATTGCCTGACCATCTCGCAGATCGAGTTCCATCCGGCGACATGGGCTTCCGACAGGAGGCCACCCGACGTGTTGACCGGCAGCGCGCCTCCGAGCTCGATCCGGCCGCCCTGCACCCAGGCGGCGGCTTCGCCGGCGGCGCAATATCCGAACCGTTCGAGGGCAAACAGCACCAGCGGCGAGGACGCGTCATAGGTGTAGAAGCCCTGCACGTCCTTGCGCGAGAGGCCCGCTTGCGCGAACACCTCGAAGTCGATCTGCCGATCGGCTGAGCGTCGCGCGGACTGCTGATTGATGCCGAGGCTGCGCGGCGCGAAGATGAATTCGTCGCGGCCGCTGCGTGTTCCCTGCATGCCAATGACGCGCACCGGCTTCTGGCGCAAATCACGCGCGCGCGCAGTGCGCGCGACGAGAACCACCGCGGCGCCATCACTGATCAGGCAGCAATCGAACAGCCGCAACGGGTCGACCACCATGCGCGCGGCCTGGTGCGCCGTCAGCGTGAGCGGCTCCTGCATGATCGCGCGCGGATTCCTGCACGCGTGGTTGCGCATCGCGATCGGCACCGCGGCCAGCTGAGCGCTGGTTGCGCCGTAGAGGTGCATGTAGCGCTGCATGGCGATGGCGGCCCCGCCCGCGGGCGCGGTCAGCCCGTAGGGCGGTGCCTCGCCATGCGTGCCGCCTTCCTCGCGGTTGCCCTCGACATCGCCGGGGCCGCCGAGAAAACCGCGCTCGCGCGTGAAGCTCACGGCGGTCACGCACGCGACCACGTCGGCAAGCCCGGCGGAAACTGCGAGCATCGCATGCTGGAGCGCGCTGGTGACGAAGCGCCCGTGCAGCCATGCCTGGTTGACGTAGCGGATCTCGAGCCCAAATGCTTCGGCGATGCGGTCGTAGTCGGGCCCGAGCGGCCAGCCGAGGTGGACCGAAAGCCCGTCCACGTCGCTGCGCTCAAGTCCGGCATCGGCGAGCGCGCTCTTGAACGCTTGCGCGGCAAGGGCGAGCTGGCTCTCCGTGAGCCCGCGGCCGAAGGCGCTCGTGCCGATGCCGACGATGGCCGCGTCGATGTTCACGTCGTCACCCGTTCGGGCGCAATACGATCCGCCCGACGGCCTTGCCGGACTCGACCAGCACATGCGCCTCGGCCGCCCGCTCAAGCGGCAGCGCCAGCGAAATGATCGGCTTGACCGCGCCGCGTGCAACCAGCGCGAGGCAATCCTGGAGCTGCTTGCGCGTGGTGCTAGTGGCGCTGAGCATCGATATGCTCTTGAGGAACAGCTGCGCCGGATTGAACGGCACGAACTGGCCGGTCAGCTGACCGATCATGATCCAGCGCCCGCCCGTCGCCAGGCTGCGGCGGATCGCATCGAACAGCTGGCTGCCGACGTTGTCGATCGCCACGTCCACCCCCTGCCCGCCGGTCGCGTTCTTCACTGCGCCGGAGAAATCCTCGCCGCGTGCGTGCACGATCACGTCGTGCGCCCCGAGCGCCCGGATGCGCTCGGCCTTCTCAGGAGAGCTGGTCTGCGCGACCACGTAGGCTCCGGCGAGCCGGGCAAGCTGCACCGCGTGCATGCCGAGCCCGCCGCCCGCGCCCGTGACCAGCACGCTCTCTCCGGCGGCGAGCCGGCCGACCTCGCGGATCGCATTGAGGATGGTGCCGATGGCGCAGGCCACGATCGAAGCGTCCTGCAGCGCCATCCCTTCGGGCACGAGCGCGACGTTGTCGTCCTCGATCGCGACATATTCCGCGTAGCCGCCGACCAGACCCCAGTCGCCGGTGAACTTGCGCTCCGGGCACAGCGGCTCGCGTCCGGTCCGGCAGAAACGGCAGGCACCGCAGATGTGATAGCGCTGGGCGGTGGCCACGCGGTCATCCTTGCGGAAGGCGCGCACGTCGCGGCCGACCTCGACCACGGTCCCGGAGATTTCGTGCCCCAGGATGCAGGGCATGAGCACGCCGGATTTCAGCGTGCCGTTGCGCGTGACAACGTCGTGAAAGCACACGCCGCAGGCGTCGACCCTGATGATCACATCCTTCGGTCCCGGCGTCGGATCGGGAAGCTGCTCGATCTTGAGGACATCGGTGCCGCCCGGAGCGCGCACCACCATCGCTTTCATTGCTGCCCCTTCCGCGGCTTGAACTTCAGCAGGGTCACCTCCGGCGTGATGTCATCGAACACGGCTTCGACCGCAAGCCCGATGCGAAGCGCGCCGGGCTCGACCCCGACCGGATTGGAGAACAGACGCACGCCGCAGTCGAGCCGCACCTGGATCACCGTGTAGGGCACGTCGAGACCGTCGAAATAGGCGCGATGAAAGACGCACCAGGTCTCGACGGTGCCGCTTGGCGCCACCGCATGCCACTCGGATATCTCCGACCGGCAGCCGGGGCAGAACCGCGTGGCTGGAAACCGGTAGGCGCCGCAATTCCCGCAGCGCTGGACGCGCACCTCGCGCCGGCGCAGCCCCTGCCAGAAAGGCCGGTCCGCTCCCTCGACGCTCGGCAAGGGCCTCATGACGGCTGCCTGCCATAGATGATCGAGGTCACCACCGGTGCCGCCGCCATGTAGTGGGCGAACGCGCAGTCCTTCACCTGGCGCTCGCCGCACGCGCCGCGAACCTGGCGCACTGCCTCGAGATTGAGCGCCCAGCCCTGCATGTAGGACTCGGACAGATGGCCGCCCGAAGTATTCGTCGGGTAGCGCGCGCCGAGCGCCAGATGGCCCTCGGCCACGAACGGTCCGCTCTCTCCGTCGCCGCAATAGCCGAAGCCTTCGAGCGAGAACAGCACGGTCGGCGTGAAATTGTCGTAGATCATCAGCGTTGAAATGTCGCTGTGCGTAATTCCCGCCGCGCGGAAGCTCCTTGCCGCTGCTGCGCGCATGGGCGTGCGCCAGAAATCGTCGGGCGGAAAGCTCGAGGCAGCAAGCTGCGTCGCCATGCCGTAGCCGCGCACGTGCACGGGCGGCTGCCTGAGATCGCGCGCGCGCGCGCCGGAGCTCAGGATCAGGGCGACGCCGCCATCGTTGATGAGGCAATAGTCGAGCAGGTGCAGCGGCTCGCAGATGTAGCGCGAGGCGTGATAGTCGGCGAGCGTAAACGGCGTGCGCATCACGGCCGAGGGATTGAGGGCGGCGTGATTGCGAAATGTCTTCGAAACGGTGCCGAGCTGGTCCGCCGTGGTGCCGTAAAGCTCCATATGGCGACGCGCCATCAGCGCGTGGAATGCGCCGGGCGAGGTCATGCCATAGGCAAACCACTGGCCGCCGCCGCCGCTGCCGTAGGTGTCGCCCGCGCCGCCATAGCGGTCTCCACCCGAGCGGCCATTGTTGCCATAGACAAGGGCGACGGTATTCGCGAGGCCGTCGCGGATGAGGGCTGCCGCCGTCTCGATGCAAATGCCGGAGAATCGGCCCTGCCCGGGGGTGATGCTCACGTACGAGGGATTGACCCCCGCGATCTCGCAAAAGCGCTGATAGTCGGGAATGCGGTTGACGATCAGCCCGTCGATATCCTCGAAATGCAGGCCGCAGTCGGCGAGCGCTTCGTTGAGCGCCCACAGGCCGAGCTCGTAGGCGTCGTATTCCGGCAGCTTGCCGTAGCGGGTGTGCCCCACGCCCACCACCGCAACACTGTCCGCTCGGGCCATCGGATTTCCTGCTCACGCGTCGAAGGACGCGGCGCGCTCATGTTTCGGGACGCGGCGCGGCGGGCCAAATTGGGCCAGGCACAGCGCGTTGCAGAGCGCGCGTAGAACGCGCTGATGCCTCGTCCCTGCAGCGAGCCTAGCCCGGAAGAATCAAGAAGGGAACTTGCCGGCACGGGCATCGCCACCGCATAGTCCTGCAATGACGTCGTTCGGCAATTTCGTGGAGATTTTTCTCCAGGCGCTCACGGCAGGCATTCTGCTGGGAGCGATCTACGGCCTGATGTGCGTCGGGCTCGGGATCATCTTCGGCGTCATGCGCGTCATCAATTTCGCCCAGGGCGAATTCCTGATGCTCGGCATGTATTTCACCTTCTACGTCGTCGCGGCCTTCAACCTGCTGTGGTTCCTGGGACCGGCCGTTGGACCCTACACCGGCGCCCTGCTCGCAGGTCCTGCGCTTTTCGCCGCCGGCTATGCGCTGCACCGTTTTCTGGTTTCGCGCGTGACCGGCATCAGCGTCGCCGGCACCGAGGGGGAAGGGCATTACGCGCAGCTCATTCTCACCCTCGGCGTCTCGCTCGTCCTCCAAAACGGCGGCCTCATCCTGTTCGGGTCGACGCCGGTGTCGGTGCGCACCCCCCTCTCCGCGCGCGCCTGGGAAATCCCGTTGCTTTACGATGCCAACGCCGCGCTCTTTCTGAACAAGGCGCGCGCCGTCGCCGGCATCCTGTCGGTGATGGTGGCGGTCGCGCTCTACTGGCTGGTCAATCGCACCCGGCTCGGCAAGACCCTGCGCGCGGCGGCCGACAACGCCGCAGCCGCGCTCTACATGGGCATCGATGTCGATCGCGCCTACCGCATCGCGTTCGGGATCGGCATCGGCGTCACCGCCATCGCCGGCGGCCTGGTGGCCACCTACAATCCGTTCCAGCCCTATATCGGGCTCGATTTCGTCATCATCATGTATGCCGGCGTGGTTCTCGGCGGCATGGGCAGCATTCTCGGCGCATTCTGGGGGGGAATGACCATCGGGCTGGTCCAGCAGCTCTCGACCCTCGTGCTGCCTACGCAGCTGCAGAACGCCGCCATCTTCGTGGTCTTCCTGCTGATCGTCATGGTGCGCCCCCAGGGCCTGTTTGGCCGCGCCACGGAGCGCATCTGAGCATGCGCGCGCAATGCAAGCTGATCGCGCCGCTGCTCGCGATCGCGATCGTGGCGATGGCCTGGATCGCCGTCGGCATGCTGGTGACCAATTCCTATTATCAGCTGATGCTCACCCTGGTGCCGATCTGGGCGGTGATGGGCCTCTCGTGGAACCTGCTCAGCGGCTACACGGGGCTGATCTCGTTCGGGCACGCGGCATTCTTCGGTCTCGGCGCCTACACGGTGACCATCGCGCTGGTGGGCTTTGACGTCACGCCGTGGCTTGGCATCCCGCTCGGCATGATGGTCGGTACCGTGGCGGGCATCGTGATCGGATACCCGACGTTCCGGTTGCGCGGCCATTATTTCGCGCTCGCCATGCTGGCCTACCCGATGGCGCTGCTCTACGTGTTCGAGTGGCTCGGATACCAGGAAGTCCCGTTGCCGATGAAGCGCGAGGCTCCGGGCTTCTACATGCAGTTCTCCGACTACCGGGTGTACATCGCGCTCGCAGTCGGCCTGCTGGTTATTTCGCTCCTGATCTCGCTCGCGATCGAGCGCTCGCGCTTCGGCATGTCGCTTCTCGCCATCAAGCAGAACGAGCCGGCGGCGGAGGCCGCCGGCATCGACACTCTGGCCTGGAAGATGCGGGCGATCATGCTCAGCGGAGCACTCGCCGCGGCGGCGGGTGGACTCTACGCCGTGGTACTGCTGGTGGTGACGCCGGAGAGCGTGTTCGGGATGCTCACTTCGGCACAGGCGCTGATCGTCGCATTGTTCGGCGGCGCCGGCACGCTGTGGGGGGCGCCGATCGGCGCCGCAATCCTGATCCCGCTGAGCGAGACGCTGCAGGCGCAGCTGGGCGATGTGATCCCGGGAATCCAGGGCGTGGTCTTCGGCTTCGCCATTATCCTGGTGGTGCTGCTCGCGCCGGAGGGCATTTTCTGGCGCGTGCGCGACAGATTCCATCGGACGCGCGCGGCGCGGAAAGTGCCGGCAATGGCGATGGCACCGCGCGTGGCATTCGGGAAGACGGCGCCTGTGCCGCCGCCGCCGGAGCGCACCCCGATCCTGACGGTGAGCGGGCTTTCCAAATCCTTCGGCGGGCTGCGCGCGGTAACGGACGCGAGCTTCGAGGTGGGCGAGGGCGAGATCCTCGGCATCATCGGGCCGAACGGCGCCGGCAAGACCACGCTGTTCAACCTGCTCAACGGGTTCCTGCCGCCGGACACAGGCAAGGTCGTGTTCGCCGGCCGCGAGCTCGCCGGGCTCAAGCCGAACCGCATCTGCCGGCTCGGAATCGGTCGCACCTTCCAGGTGGTGCGCGCCTTTCCCCGCATGTCGGTGCTCCACAACGTCGTGGTCGGCGCCTACGCGACGACGACAAACGATGCGGACGCGTTCGCGGCTGCGCGCGAGGCGCTGGCGCAGGTGGGGCTCGCGGGACGTTCCGAGGCTGCTGCCGCGGGGCTCACCAACAAGGAATTGCGGCTGATGGAGCTTGGCCGGGCGTTGGCCGGACGGCCGCGCCTGCTCCTGATGGACGAGCCGCTCGCCGGGCTCGCCAGTCAGGAGATCGAGGCCCTTCTCGACGTCATCCGCTCGCTCGCCAAGGGGCGCATCACGGTGGTGATCATCGAGCACACGATGCGTGCCATGATGCGGCTTGCGGAGCGCTTCATCGTGCTGGACCACGGCCGGGTGCTGGCGATCGGCGTGCCGGACGCGATCGTCAGTGACGAGGGCGTCATCGAAGCCTACCTGGGCAAGAAATGGGCGTCGATCCGTGCTCACGGTTGAATCCCTCACCGTCGCTTACGGCGGCCTGACCGCGCTCTGCGAGATTTCGCTCGTCGTGCGCCAGGGCCAGTTCGTATCCATGGTCGGCCCCAACGGCGCCGGCAAGACCACACTGTTCAAGGCCATTTCCGGCACCGTGCAGGCAAGCGCCGGCCGCATCCGTTTCGAAGATACGGACCTGCTGGCGGTTGCACCGTCCGAGCGCGCGCATTTCGGCATTGCGCATGTGCCGGAAGGCCGCCAGGTCTTCGGCTCGATGACGGTGATGGAAAATCTCGAAATGGGCGGCTACCCGCAAACCGGCCGCAGGGACTGGAAACGCAATCTTGATCGCATCTTCTCGCTGTTTCCGGTTCTTGCGGAGCGCAGGGCGCAGGCCGCCGGCACGCTCTCCGGAGGCGAGCAGCAGATGCTGGCAATCGGCCGCGGGATCGCCTCCTCGCCGCGGCTGCTGATGCTGGACGAGCCGTCGATGGGGCTAGCCCCCATGGTCGCCGATCTGATTTTCGAGCGCATCGGCGAGCTGCATCGCGACGGCCTTGCCATCCTGCTGGTGGAGCAGAGGGTCGCCGAGGCAGTGCAATCCTGCGATTTCGGTTATGTTCTGGAGGCCGGTCGCGTCGTGCTCGCAGGGACGCACCGGACCTTGCTGGCGGATGACCGGATCAGGAGCGTCTATCTCGGTCTGTGAAGAAACCAAATTGGCGGAGGAAAGCGATGTCGCAAAGATTGAGATGGTTCACTTCTTCCATGCTGGCCGTCCCGGCGGTGATTGCCGCCGCGGCGACCGACCCGGTTGCGGCGCAACAGGGCAAGGAGGTCGAAGTCGCGCTCATTGTCCCGCTCTCGGGGCCGTGGGCGCGACAAGGCGTGCTCGAGCGCATGGGCGCCGAGATGGCGATCGACGACATCAACAAGTCGGGCGGCATCAAGTCGCTCGGCGGGGCCAAGATGAAGCTCATCGTCTCCGACACCGGCGATTCCGCCGAGAAGGCGAAGAACGCGGCGCAGCGCCTGGTGGCGCAGAATTCCAACGTGATCGGCGGCATCGGCTCGTGGCTCAGCTCGTTCACGCTGGCGGTGACCGAGGTCACCGAGCGCGCCGAGCTGCCGTGGCTCACGCTTTCCTATTCCGATGTCATCACCGGACGCGGCTTCCACTACGTATTCCAGACCTCGGCGACCGGCGACCGCCAGTCCGAGCTCGCGCTGCCGACGATCATGGATCTCGCGCTGAAGGCGACCGGAAAGAAGCCGACCACGACCGGGGTGATCCAGGACAATACCGCAGCGCCCGTGAGCTTCATGAAGCCGATGCGAGGGGGCGGTTTTGAGAAGGCCGGGCTGAAGGTCCTGGTCGACGAGATCTACACGCCGCCGCTCTCTGATGCGACGCCGCTCGTCTCCAAGGTGCGCTCGTCGCGCCCCGACTTCATGTGGGTGATCTCGACCAGCATCCCCGACGATTCGCTGCTGGTGCAGAAGTTTGCGGAACTGGGCATCGGACCCGACAAATTGCCGATCGTGGGCAACGGGGCGCATTTTGGCGCTCCCGAGCTGCTCAAGGTCGTGGGCGCCGACGTGCTTGAGGGAACCCTGATCACCGTCGCCAACTGGAGCAATGACGGTCAGCGCGCGCTCATCGACGAGTTCAAGCAGCGCACCGGCGAGCCCTGGCTCACCCAGGACAGCCTGTGCGCCTATGGTCATGTGTGGATTCTCAAGGAGGCGGCGGAGAAAGCCGGCGTCGCGGAGCGCCACAAGGTCGCAGACGCGATTCGCGCCATGGATACGAGCGAAGGCGCAGCCAGGTACTTCGCCGGCAATCACATCAAGTTCGACGACAAGGGCCGGCGCGTCGACGCGCCGCTGGTGATCTTCCAGTGGCAGCAGGGAGTGCCGGTCACGGTCTACCCGCAGGGAGCCGGCAGCGCCAAGGCGCGCTGGGCGATGAAATAGCCACGATCATGGGACGAGAATGCTGACCCCGCTGGTGCGGCGCGACTGCAAGTCTTCATGCGCCCGCGCCGCCTGCGCGAGCGGGTAGCTGCGCTCGACCCTGATCTTCACGATCCCGCCCGTGACCGCGTCGAACAGCGCGTCGGCGCGCCGGAGCAGCTCGTTGCGCTCGCGCGTGTGAGTGACGAAGGCCGGGCTGGTGACGTAGAGCGAGTCGAGCAGGTTGAGCTCGAACAGGTCGAAGGGAGCAATCGGCCCCGAGGCGGTGCCGAACGAGACCAGGAGCCCGCGCGGCGCGAGGCAGCGCAGCGATCTCTCGAAGGTATCCTTGCCGACCGAATCGAACACGGCCGCAACCCCGCTGCCTTTGGTCACCCGTCTGACCGCATCGACAAAATCCTCCGCGCTGTACACGATCGCCGCGTCGCAGCCGTGCGCTCGGGCGATGTCGGCTTTTTGCTCGGTCCCGACCGTGCCGATGACGGTTGCGCCCAGGTGCTTGGCCCACTGGCAGAGAATGAGGCCGACTCCGCCGGCTGCGGCATGCACCAGGATGGTGTCGCCCGGCTTGACCGGGAAGGTGGTGAAGATCAGGTAGTGGGCGGTGATTCCCTTTGTGAAGATTCCCGCAGCGAGCGAATCCGGGATTGCCGGCGGCAACGGCACCAGGCGATCCGCCGGCATCAGTCGGACATCCGCATAGGCGCCGATCGGCATCGAAGAATAGACAACGCGATCGCCGGGCTTGAACGCGTCGACCGCGGAGCCGACCGCCTCGATGGTGCCGGCACCCTCCATTCCGATCGGCGAGGGATAGTCCGGCAGCGGATAGCGCCCGGTGCGGTGCTGGATGTCGATGTAGTTGAGGCCGATCGCGCTCTGCCGGAGCAGGACCTCGTGCGGCGCCGGCGCGGCGATGTCGTGCCGCTCGTAGCGCAGGACCGACGGCGGCCCCGGACTATCGATAACAATCCGATTGGCGCGCACGCTTACGCCCCTGCATAATCGGTCGATGCTATCGGCGTGACCCGATCGTTGCAACGCACACCGCGAGGGAGAAGCTGCACATGCCCATCAGCTCGAAATACGTCTTCATCGCAAGCATGGACGTGGACCCGGACAAGGAAGAGCTTTTCAACGAGGTCTACGACACCGAGCACATTCCGAACCTGCTCAAGGTTCCAGGCGTGCATTCCGCCAAGCGCTGCAAGGGAGAGCCCTTCCAGGTGAGCATCGGCGGCGAGACGAAAAGCATCCCCCACGAGGGCGCGCGTTACAGCGCCGTCTATGAGATCGACGGTCCGCATGTGCTGGTCAGCCCGGAATGGATAAAGGCGGGGGAGGCCGGCCGCTGGCCCGGGCAGGTGCGCCCGTACACGAGCAATCGCAGGCATGCGCTCTACAAGATGGTCTAGTACCGGAATCACAATTGTCTGCTACTGCATGTGTCCCGGGCGCAGCGCAGCACGGAGTGGTGCGCTGCAGACCCGGGACCGCACAAGCTCGGTGTTTCTCACGGTCCCGGATCAGCAGTGCACCGCGCGAATGCGCGCTGCACTGCGTCCGGGACACGAATCAGGCAGCTGTGAAAGCGATGCTCTAGCCAAAGCGCGGCACGAACCCGCCGGTGCCGGCCTCGATATAGCCGGCGAACGGGAACCCGACGTGACAAGGCAGCGTCAAGGCCGCCGCCGACGCGCAAAGCTTGAGAACCTCGCGGCGACTCGCGCGCGCTTGCTCGGGATCGGAATTCTTTGGAAAGTTCCAGTGCGGATAGTGCACCTGCAGGAGATGATGAAAGACATCGCCGATGAAGACGGCACAGCGGCCCCTTGACTCCAGCTTGAAGACGACATGACCGGCGGAATGGCCCGGCGCCGGCAGGATCTCGATGTGCTCGCTCAAACGGTGAGGTCCGCTCACCAGGTCCGCGCGCCCGGCGTCGACCACCGGCAGCACGCACTCCCGAAACGTGCCGAACTCGACCGGTCCGGTCTTCGGATCAGCGTCCGCCTTCAGGTAGTATTCGAAATCCGGCTTGGAGAACACATAGCGTGCATTGGGAAAAGTCGGGACCCAACGGCCGTCACGAAGCTGCGTGTTCCAGCCGACGTGATCATGGTGCAGGTGCGTGCACATCACGAGGTCGATCTCGTCCGCTCGCGCGCCGGCCGCGGCGAGGCGATCGAGATACGGCGTATCGAGCATGTTCCAGAACGGCCGCGTGGGCCGTGATTTGTGATTGCCGCAGCACGCATCGATCAGGATGTTCTGCCCGCCGATCTGCAGCAGCCAGCTGTGCACGCTGAGCTTGATGAGGCCGCTCGCAGCATCGTAGTGGTTCGGTGCCAGCCAATGCCGGTGCTCGCTGAGAATTGCATCGCTCCATTCGGGAAAAAGGTCGCCTGGACGATAGACCGGCAGATACGTTTCCTCGATTCGCGTGATGGTCGCCTCGCCGACCGAAAGCACCGTCATGTCTCTCTCCCGACCGGCAAACGCCATCGTAATAATGCGCATGCCCTGGCACCTTTCTTGCTTTACAGTGGGAGGGCACGGGGCAGCAAGCATGATCCCCGGGAGCACACAACGGGAGCACACAAGGAGACAAACATGTCGATTGCCATGCCGATGCCGGCCGATACCGCTCCCCTGCCGGCTGCGCCCGTCCCGCTTTACCGGTCCTTGTTCGTTCAAGTGCTGGCCGCGCTGGTGCTCGGGATCGTGCTCGGCATGGCGACGCCGGACTTTGCCGCCGATCTCAAGATTCTCAGCGACGCATTTCTCAAGCTGATCTCGATGATCGTGGCGCCGATCGTCTTTTGCGTGGTCGTTCACGGCATCGCGGGTGCCGGCGACCTCAAGAAGGTGGGACGCGTCGGTGTCAAGGCGCTGATCTATTTTGAGGTGATGACAACAGTCGCCCTCATTGTCGGGCTCATCCTCGCTTTCGTCGTCGGCCCGGGCCATGGAATGAACATCGATCCCTCGACGCTCGATGCCAAGGCGCTTACCAGCCATGCCGAGAACGCCCACAAGCTGCAGGGCGCCGGGGTCGGGAACTTCATCGTGAACATCATCCCGACCACCTCGTTCGACGCGCTGGCGCGCAACGACGTGCTGCAGGTGCTGTGCTTTGCGGTGATCTTCGGGGTGAGCCTGGCGCTCGTCGGCGAGAAGGGACAGCAGGTCACTTCGATGATCGATGCGGTATCGACCGTGCTGTTTCGGGCCATGGGCCTGATCGTGCGCGTTGCGCCGCTGGGCGTGCTCGGCGCGGTGGCCTACACCGTCGGCCGCTACGGGGTCGGCTCCTTGAAGCAGCTCGCTTCGCTCGTCGTCCTGTTCTATGTGGCCATCACGGTGTTCGTGCTGGTCGTGCTCGGCACGGTGATGCGGCTTGCCGGCCTGAGCATCCTGCGGTTTCTTGCCTATCTGCGCGAGGAGCTCACCATCGTGCTTGCCACCGCTTCCTCCGACGCGGTGCTGCCGCAGATCATGCGCAAGCTTGAATGGATGGGGGTCAAGAAGTCGGTGGTCGGGCTCGTCATTCCGACCGGCTACTCGTTCAACCTGGATGCCTTCTCCGTCTATCTGACGCTGGCGACAGTGTTCATCGCACAGGCGACCAACACGCCGCTTTCGCTCGGCGACCTCCTGCTCATCCTCGGCGTGTCGCTCGTCACCTCGAAGGGAGCGCATGGTGTCCCGGGATCGGCCATCGTCATTCTGGCGGCGACGCTCAATGCCGTTCCCAGCATCCCGGCCATCGGCCTGGTGCTTGTTCTCTCGGTCGACTGGTTCATCGGCATGGCGCGCGCGCTCGGCAATCTGATCGGCAATTGCGTGGCGACCGTCGTAATCGCGGCATGGGAGAAGGACCTCGACCATGCCAGGGCCAAGGAAGTTCTCGGCGGAAAGCTCGCCGTCGACGTGACCGCAGGCTAGAGCAGGATGACTTTTCTTCGAATCCTCATCCTGCTCTAGCTCTTTGTTTGAGCATGTCCTTTTTCGCAAAACCGGTTCCCACTTTTGCGGGACATGCTCCAGGCCGGCCTCGCCTTCACGTTATCACTTCGACGCGGACAGGCTGAGCTCGCGCTCGGCAAAAAAAACATTGCCGTAAAGGCCTGCGATCCATTGCCGTCCGCGCGAGGTGACGTTGAGGTACCGGATCGCCGTCTGGATATGCACCGAGACGCTGTTCCAGTAGAACTGCGGATAAAGATCGGTGAGATCGGCAGGCGAGGTATAGCCAAGCTGCCGGTTCATTCCGACTTCCTCGAATTCATGGTAGAGCGCGTTCGCCTTGCGCAGATAGTGCGGATCGCCGAGCTGCCCGATGAGATCGGCGGCGCGCACCAGCAGGCCTTCCTCGTTGTCCAGATTTTCTTCCTCGGGCGGCGAGGGAAACCGTGTGTATTCGATGGCGCGCACGATCCTGCCCGCATCGATGATCTTGCTCTGCCCCAGCCGGTCCATCGCAAACAGCTTCGATCGATCGACGTGATAGGGCATCAGCGCGGCGTCGGATGATCCACGCGGCAGCTCGATCTTGCCACCCTTGCTGTCGGTGACGTAGCCGCCGGGTCCGTCGCCTGCGAGAACGCCCCGCACGTAGCCGATGTCGTGGAACAGGCAGGCAAGGATGAGATGCGCGAAATCGTTCACATTAGTCGGTTTCAGAAGCGCTCGTCCCTTCAAGATGTCAAATCCGGCAAGCGTCACCAGCATCGTATGCTCGACATTGTGATAGAGCGCGTCGCTGTTGCCGATGCATTCCAGCGCAAGCCGGGCGGCCGATGGAATGACCTCGGCGAGCTCGGCGTGGGTCGCGCCAAACCTGCGGCTCATCTGCTTGGCAAGGAATGAGCCCAGCGCCTCCGCTGCCAGCTCCGGAACGGTAATCAAGGGGATGCTCTCTATCCGAACCCGGCCAAGTCCGGTCCCGTATCGGGTCATCAAAACAGATAACGACCGTGCCCGAAATCGGGGTCCGCATCAAGCGCGCGAGCCCGAGCCGAGCCCAACCCCCAGGCCGCCGCTACTCCAGGCAAAGCCGCTTCGCGGACGCGGACTCGGCTCTCGCGGCGCCAGCAGCAATCCGACTTCGCGCGCATCCGGAGCAACTGCAGGCGAAGTCGCTGACCGCTTTAGTGGTGAGGTTCGCGTTCCTAGGCGGCGGCAACGAGCCGCCGCTGCGCGCTCTCCACGACCATGGGCGTCTCCCATTCCTGGCGCTGCGGCGGCGCTGCCCAACGTTTGGTCACCATTGCCACCCAATCGGGCGTGTAGAAGGCGTTGGCTGCAGCCTTGCTCTCCCAGAGATAGATTCCGACCAGCGAGCCGCCGTCGGGGGCGATCCCGTAATATTTGCGGATCAGGCCGGGGATGCCCTCGTAGGTGTGGGCCGTCGCATTGATGGTCTCGATCAGCTGGGCCTTGGAAGTGCCCGCCGGCACCTTGAACGTCCACATCACCGTATGCATGGGGTGTCTCCTGAGCGGTCGAATCTGAAATCCACCGCGCATTCAATCACAGTGCATGCGCCCGCGGAAGGTGGGCCTCGCACTGCGGGCGCAGCATATCCGTAGAGGCGCCTCATCGGGGCCTTCAAGGCTGCGGCCCGTCATAGCCCTCGACAATGACGAGATCGACCATCGCGTGCGGCTGTCGCACCTTGATGTTGGCCTGGTATTCGGGCGAGCGGTAGCACGCGAGCGCCGCGGCGTAATCGGGAAACTCGATCACCACGCTGCGTGAAAAGCGTGTTCCTTCCACGCATTCCGACTTTCCGCCACGAACAACAAAGCGTCCGCCGAATTTGCGAAAGATCGCGGGATTGGCGGCGGCATAGGGTTTGTAGCCCTCTTCGTCGCGCACCTCGACACGGGCGACCCAATACGCCTTTGCCATCAATCCCTCCGGTCCTAGGCGCCCGCGTGCTGGCCGGGGAGGCTCACGCTCGCCGCCGCTTCGGGCCTCGATGGCATGCCCTCGGGCGGGCTCTTTCGGATAATGCCGGCATGCCCATCGCGCACGGCTGTAAGCGGAATCTGAATTTCGCAAGACACCCCGCCGGGCGCGAATGCGAGGTCAACCGTGCCGCCGAGCTCGTGCGGGATGAGATCGCGAATGGTGGCGACGCCGTATCCGGCGACGGGCAAAGCGGCAACCGCCGGGCCGCCGAGCTCGCGCCATTGAATGGAGAGCATCCCTTCGTCCGCGTGGCCGAGGAGACCAGGATCACTTTTCTTCGAATCGTCATCTTGCCCTGTCTCTTCGTTTGAGTATGTCCTTTTTCCCAAAACCGGTTCCCGCTGTTGCGGGCCATGCTGCAAGCTCCAGCTAACCTCCACCCTCCCATGCGGGCTCGTCAGCGCACCGTAGGCCGCCGCGTTGGTGACCAGCTCATGCAGCACCATCGCGAGCGCCTGTGTCGCCGCCGCGGGCAGCGTGACATTGGGACCGCTGAGGATCGCGTTGGCATCGGTCGCGGCGGGCGCAAGCTGGCGGCGGACGAGCTCGGCGAGATCGACGCCGTCCCAGCGATTTTGGCCGAGCAATGCGTGGGCATCGGCCATGGATTGAATGCGCCGATCGAGCGCCTGGATGTACGCATCGAATGAACCGCCGCTTCGACGCATGTCCTTGGCGACCATGGCAACGCGTGCGAGCAGGTTCTTGACACGCTGCTCGAGCGCGGCAATGAGCTGTCTCTGCTGGTCCTCGGAGCGCTTGCGCGCAGTGACATCGAGGGTGAGGCCTTTGAGGCGGAGAAGCCGCCCCATTGCATCGAATTCGCCCCTTGCCGTTTCCTCGAGCCAAGCTTCCCGGCCACCGGGCTGCTGAAAGCGGAAGGTGGCAGTATAGGCCGGACGCTCGGGCGCAACGGTGCGCGTCAGCGCCTCGAATCGGTCGCGGTCGTCGGCATGCACCCGCGCGAGAAAATCGCTCGAGCTGAAGGCTTCCCGCGGATCGAATCCCAGTATCTGCGCGGCGTTGGCGCTGCGCTGCGACAAGCCGGTACCGGCATCCCATACGAAGGTCGAGACCGCACCCGCGGTGAGCGCCTCCTGCACGCGCGCTTCGCTCTCCGCGAGCGCCGCCTCGTGCTGCCGACGTTCGGCGAACAGCGCGGCAAGAACATAGGCGCACAGCGCGACGGCCACGATGCCGGCGCGCGCGGCAAGCACGCGGTCCGCCATCGGCAAGCCGGGCGCGCCGAAATGACCGATCCCGATGGTGGTCGTGCCGACGATTGCCAGCGTGACGACAAAGGCCGCAGCCGCCGCAAATACCGGCTGGCAACGCGCCGCGATCCACAACAGCACCGGAAACAGCAGCGCAATCGGCACGATTGTCGTCCACGACTCCTGCGGCAGCGCAACCACGATGACACTCATGACGATGAGCAAGGCCAGCGCGACAAGACCTTCAATGGCTTCGCCGCGTGCCGGCGGCTTGCGCGCCGCTGAGGCAAGCCCGATCACCAGCGGCGCAATGGTGACAATGCCGAGCGCGTCGGATGCGAACCAGTTCTGCCAGGTGACGAAAATCGGTGCGCTCGCGTCATGGAACAGGGCAAACCCGAGCGCGCCGCCGATCCCGGAAACGGCAGTCGCCACGGCGGCCGCGCCGACCAGGCCGAGCACGTGTCGCAGCCGGTCGAGACTGAAGGGCCAACCGAAGTAGCGCTCGATGATGCCGGCCGTCAGCAGGGCCTCCCCGGCATTGCAAAGGGCGAAAACAATCGAGCTCACAACGTTTCGATCACCCAGGAGATTGGCCACGACAGTCGCGACCATCGTCCCGGCAACGACACCCCAGCGCGCATTGGGCCCAAGCGCAATGAGCGTTCCCGCGGCGACCCCGGCGGCGGGCCAGAACACGGCCACGCCATCGGGCGTGAGCAGGGCCAGACTCATCTTTGCGGCGAGCGTATAGACGCAGCCGACCACGACGGCGAGCCAGAGCGAGCTCCCCCATCCCCATGCCGGGTCAGCCGCCGCGTCGACGCGCTCGCCTCTCACTCGCGGATTCAACATGTTGCGCTTCGCATCTTCCTACGATCGCTCAAGGTGCGGCTTCATCTCCCAAGCTCAGGCTTTTCGTTGGAATCTCGGGTAAATTGCTCCCGGAAGCAAGCTTCGCGAAGACTTGAAAATCGGTACAATTCTGCTCCTGCCGCGGCCCGAGCTATCCGGAATACAAAGTGATGAACGTCCGCATCGGATCGAAGAAGGTAAACTCGGTGCTGCGGCCCAGCGGGGTCAAAACGCTCTCGCCGCGGGGCGCGATAAAGCCGACCGGTCCATGGAGCGTCGCGGTGCGCGCCGGCGATTTCATCTACATCGCTGGAATGCGCGGCATCGATCCCGAGACCAACGCCCTTGTGCGGGGCGATACGGACCGCATTCGCCAGGCCTTTCTCAACATGAAGCTGATTGCCGAATCGGCGGGCGCAGCGCTGCGCGATTGCGTGCGCGTTATCGTCTACACCACCGACATGGATCGCTTGCGTCCGGTCGCCAACAAGGTCCAGGAGGAGCTGTGGGGCGAGGGGCCCTATCCGCCCCGCACCATCGTGGAGGTGCGCCGCCTCCACCAGGACGATATTCTGGAGGTCGAGGGAACCTTCTTTGCCCCCTTGCGAAAACGAACGGCACGAGCTCGCGCCGCCTTGTCAACGAGATGATCTTGCGGCAAAGCCCGATGCGAGGAGATCTTCCATGTGCCGGAACATCAGGACGCTGCATAATTTCGATCCGCCCGCGACGGATGAGGAAATTCACGCATCTGCGCTGCAGTTCGTGCGCAAGCTGAGCGGCTTTAATAGCCCCTCCAAGGCCAACGAGCGCGCCTTCGATCGCGCGGTGGAGGAGGTGGCGCGCGCCGCGCACGAGCTGCTTGCCGCTCTTGTCACGAATGCTCCCTCACGCAACCGGGAGGTCGAGGCGCAAAAGGCGCGGGCGCGCGCAACCGAACGCTTCCGCGCCGCAAGCCGTGCCGGTTAGAGCACTTTTCGGTCTGAATGACGCAATATCGCCTTTGCGGCGCGAAGGAGGTGGGATGCCCGGATCAAGATCCGGGCATGACGACGTCGGGTCTGGCTCAGAGCATTTGCTCTGCTTCCTCGTCGCTCAGCATTCGACCGTCGGGAGTGAGGGTGTCGACCATGCGCGGCAGATGGGCGCTGAGCCCGGAGAGCAGCTCGCCGCGTTGCATGCCGCTGTACCCGGCCAGCTGGTCCAGCGTATCGGTCCCGAGCGCGCTCGCGATATCGGCCTGCGAGATCGTCTTGTTCGGGCCGCTTCCGACCCAGGAATTGACGACGTCGCCCTGGCCGCTCTGCTGCAGCTGCTTGAGCAGATCGCCGAGCCCGCCATTGAGGATGGTGCCGGCAGCAGCGCCGCCGAGAATGCTTCCCAGCGGGCCTTTGAGCAGATCACCCAACCCTCCGCCGGCGCCTGTGCCGGTTGCAGTCCCGCCGCGCAGGAGGCCGCCAAGCGGGCCCTTGAGCAGATCGTCCAATCCGCCGCCACCGGGTTTGGCGTCGGCGGCGATCGTGCCGCTCGGCGGCGCTGACGGCGAGGTCGGTTGAGCCTTTGCAGACGGCGCCGTGCGCACGTTCTTCGCGGCATAAATGGCCAGCAGCGCCAGCAGCGCCTTCGCCATCGGCGACATGCTCTGGCTCGGCTTTGCGCCGGGCGCTGGCGCTGGTGCGGGCACGGGTTTTGCCCGCGGATCGGCCGGTGCGCCACTCGTCTGAATGGTCTTTAGAATGTCGTCGAGCAAGCCCATCGCTGCCTCCTGACTTGCCCCACCCCGATCCAAGCATGGCGCACGGATATGTCGGATGCAAGACAGCGTGACAGGCAGCGCCGCCGGGCTCAGGGGACAGCTCATGGCGCAACCCAATGCCGGCCATTGGATCCGCGCGCGATCGGCACTCGCCGGCGTATAATGTCGCCGCACAACGGTTGCCAGCGTCATCGATCGATCGTAATCACCGTCTGCCCGGCGGTATTCGATCGCGGGGTGCGGGCTGCGACACGGCCGGTTCCGTTCGGATGCGGTCCGGAGAAGCCCGTTGAGGGATCATCGCCGGCATCCCCGCCTCCCGTGCATGTTCCGCGAACGACCCCGCAGAAATGAATCGAATTGCGCGCATTCTTGAAGCGGTTGTTTTCAGCAGCCGATGGCTGGTGATGCCGTTCCTGCTCGGCCTGATCATCGGCCTTGCTGCGCTCGTTTACAAATTCATCCTCAAGCTTGCCGATTTCATCATTGCGATGCCGGCCGCTGCGCCGGCGGACGTCATCGTCGGCATCCTCACGCTCGTCGACCTCACCCTTACCGCCAATCTGATAGTCATAGTGATCTGCTCAAGTTATGAGAATTTCCTGGCCCGCATCGACCCCGTGACGCATCCCGATTGGCCGGAGGGGCTGGTCAGGATCGGTTTCTCCGACCTGAAGCAGAAGCTGCTCGGCTCGATCGCGGCCATTGCCGCGGTCAATGTCCTGGAATGGTTCATGGACATCGAACGGCACGCGGACAACAGCAAGCTTGCCTGGGTGGTCGGCATCCTGCTCGCCTTTGCGGTCGCCATGCTCCTGCTCGCAATCGCCGACCGTGTGGGTAATCCCAAGGAATCGAGCAGGTAACGGGCGGCGTTTGTCGGCTCACCACAGGCGCGCGTATCCGGCTTGCTGGTTCGCGTAGCTGTAGCTTCGCCACGACGAATGCTCGTTTCGACCGCGCGAATACTCGTTTCGATCGCGGACCCGCGCATGTCTCCCTTCGTCGCGGTCGCGGCGGTGTACGACCTTGCTGCGTCCGCGTGCCGTGCTGGCGGAAACCGGGGGCGCGGCGGTCGATGGCTCAACCGACGCAGTCTGCGATTGAGCCTCTGGCTGCGCCTCCACAGGCATTGCGGCCGCAGCGTCCTCCGGTTTTGCCAGGCCAGCCGCTTCAGTAGCCGGAATCTCGGGCTCCGAGCGAAGAACCGCCGGGCCATCAGGATGGCCGATCGCAACCGCGGCGATCGCCGGCCGCTCGTTGAGCGCCCGCAAGGGACGTGGCCTGCGTGCTCCTGCGAAAGCACAGTTGCCGCGCTGCTCGGGATTTTCCCGACATCGCAAGCTTGTTTCGGCATCCGTTGACGGCGCTGGCGCTGCTGCCGCAGCGCCATCTGTGGCGATGCTCGGCAGAGACTTCGCAGCACCGGCCAAATCTTTCGCAGGTGCCAGCGCCATTGCTCGCATGGGATCAGGATCAGGGGCTGCCATGAAGACGGCAACCCCGCTTGCGCCGGCAATTAAACCGAGGACCGTGAATGCAAGCACGGTGCGCAAAGTGCGCAAGCGTCGATTGGTGGGGATATACCCGAACTCGGGATGCAGATCACAAACCGGGCGCACTGGAAATCTTCTCTGCAGCCCAGCCCGGATATTATCCTAGCACGCGCGTGCGACAAAGGTCAGTCCATTTCGTGACAGAATGCAAAATTCGCGCGCTGCGCCTGGAGACATTTCCCTTCCGCAGATACCGTCCGCCTTTAGTTGTGCGGCGGAAAAATCACCGATTGCAACGAACCAATGCGCAGGATCAATCTTGCGTGATTGATCAAGCGCTCAGACTCCGAGGTAGCGGTGCTGCACTTCCGGCGCACCGGCAAGCGCGCGCGATGTGCCCGTCCATACCACCCTGCCGCGCTCGATGAGATAATGGCGGTCGGCGATGCGGATGAGCGCCTCGACGTTCTTGTCGATCAGCAGGATTGATTGGCCCTCGGCCTTGAGGCGGGTGAGGCACTGCCAGATCTCGGAGCGGATGAGCGGAGCCAGGCCCTCGGTTGCCTCGTCGAGAACAAGCAGGCGCGGATTCGTCATCAGCGCGCGTCCGATGGCCAGCATCTGCTGCTCGCCGCCGGAAAGCTGGCTGGCCATGTTGAGGAGACGCTCGGAGAGGCGCGGAAACAAAGCGCACACCCGCGCGAGCGTCCATGGATTGGCTGCGCTCGCCCGATTGGCGGCGGTTGCGATCAGGTTCTCGCGCGCGGTGAGATTGGGAAAGACCTGCCGTCCCTCCGGAACAAGCCCAATGCCGAGCTTGGCGACGCGGTACGCCGGCAGGCCGCGGATTTCCTTGCCGTCGAAACGAACGGAGCCGGCCATCGCCGGGGTAAGACCCATCAGCGAGCGCACGGTCGTGGTCTTGCCCATGCCGTTTCGCCCCATGAGCGTGACCAGCTCGCCGGGAGCGACAGCAAGCGAGAGGCCGAACAGCACCTGGCTCAACCCGTAGCAGGTTTCGATATTGGAAAGCTCGAGCAGCGCGGTCTCAGGCATTGCCGGCCTCCTGCTCGCCGAGATAGGCCTCGCGCACTTTCTCATCGGCCCTGATCGCTTCCGGCGCGCCGGACGCGATAATGCGGCCGTAGACCAGGACGGTGATGCGGTCAGCGAGCGCGAACACCGCTTCCATGTCGTGCTCGATCAACAGGATGGTGAGCTCGCCCTTGAGCTCGCGCAGCGTGGCAACCATGCGCGCGCTCTCGTCCGGTCCCATCCCGGCCATCGGCTCGTCGAGCAGCAGCATGCGCGGCCGGGTGGCGAGCGCGACGGCGAGCTCGAGCTGGCGCTGCTCGCCGTGGCTTAGCCGGGAGACCAGCATGTCGGCGCGCTCGGCAATGGCGAGGCGCGCAAGCGCCGCGCGGGCGGGCTCGCGCAGGCCCGGCTCGCTGCGCGCATCGCGCCAGAACCGGAAGGAGTGGCCGGCATGCGCCTGGACCGCGAGCGCCACATTGTCGAGCGCGCTGAAATCCGGAAACAGCGACGTGATCTGGAAGGAGCGCGCGAGGCCGAGCCGGCTGCGCCGCCAGGCTGGCAGGCGGGTAATGTCCGCCTTCGCGAACTCGATGCGCCCGCCGTCGGGTGCGATCTCGCCGGCGAGCTGGCCGATCAGCGTGGTCTTCCCGGCGCCGTTGGGGCCGATGATGGCGTGCAGCTCTCCGGCGGGCACCTCCAGCGAGATTGCGTCCGAAGCAAGCACGCCGCCGAAGCGCTTGCTCAAGGCTTCGATCCGCAACAGCACATCAGTCACGGCGCGATCCCGCCAGCAAGCCGTCGATGCCGCCGCGCGCGAACAGAACGACCAGCAGAAACAGCGGACCGAGCAGGATCTGCCAGTATTCTCCCATGCGCACCGCCACATCCCCGAACAGTGGGGTAGCGAGGGTGCGTATTGCGAGCGGCAGCGCCTCCTCCAACGTCAGCAGCACCACGGCGCCGAACAGCGGTCCGAACGACGATGCCATACCACCGAGAACGACCATGACGATAAGGTCTCCCGAGCGTGTCCAATGCATGGTGGCTGGACTGATGAAGCCGGTGTGATTGGCAAGCAGCGCGCCGGCAAGCCCGCAGATCGCGCCGGCGATGACGAAACCGGTCAATCGGTAGCGAAAGGTCGGGAAGCCGATTGCCCGCATGCGCCGATCGTTCGAGCGGGAGCCTTGCAGCACCATGCCGAAGCGCGAGTTCACCAGATGCCAGGTGACGTAAATGGTCGCAATCAGCAACAGAAGGCACAAGTAATAGAACTGCGTCCGGTTGGAGAGATCGATAGGACCCGCAAAGGCGCTTCGCTGGCGGATGCTCAGCCCGTCGTCGGCGCCGTAGCGATCGAGCCCTACGCCGAAATAGTAGATGAGCTGCGCGAAGGCGAGCGTGATCATGATGAAATAGACGCCGCGAGTGCGCAGCGACAATGCCCCCACGACAAGGGCAAACAGCGCGCAGGCAATGATCGCGAGCGGCCACTGCACGAACCCGGACGCTACGCCTTCGAAGGCCAGGATGCCCACCGCATAACCGCCGATTCCGAGATAGACGGCATGCCCGAAGCTGACCATGCCGCCGTAGCCGAGAATGAAGTTGAGGCTGGTCGCCGCCATCGCCAGGATCAGAATGCGGGTAAAGAGCGTCACCAGGAAGGGGTTCCCGGCGAGCGACGCATAGAGCGGCAGCGCCGCGAGGAGCAACAGCAGGACGACGACCACCGCGTTGCGCGGCATGAAAAGATGATTCATTTGCCGGATGCCGGAAACAGACCCTCCGGGCGGAGCACCAGCACGATCGCCATCAGCAAATAGATCATCATGGACGACATGGCCGGCGCAACGGTCGAGGCCCCGCGCGAGCTGAGAACGAGCCGCAGCAGGTCGGGCAGGAATGCGCGTCCGACGGTATCGATGAGGCCGACCAGCACGGCGGCGATGAAGGCGCCGCGGATCGAGCCGATGCCGCCGATGATGATGACCACGAAGGCGAGGATCAAGATGTTCTCGCCCATTCCGATCTGCACGGTGAGGATCGGCGCCTGCATGAGGCCGGCAAGGCCCGCGAGCGCGGCGCCGAGACCGAACACCAGCGTGTAAAGCAGGTTGATGTTGATGCCGAGCGCCCCCGTCATCTCGCGATTGGAAGCGCCGGCGCGGATCAGCATGCCAAGCCGGGTGTGCATCACCAGGACATAGAGAAAGAGCGCCACCACAAGCGCAACGACTATGATGACAATGCGATAGGTCGGATAGAACAGGCCGGGCAGGAGCTCGACCGGATAGATCAGCCCAGTCGGAAGCGGCAGGCTCAAGCCTGCCGGCCCCCAGACTATCCGCACCAGCTCATTGAAGAAAAGAATGAGACCGAAAGTGCCGAGGACATGATCGAGGTGATCACGGCCGTAGAGCGGCCGCAGCGCCACCACCTCCAGGATCATGCCGAGGAGGAGCGTGGCAAGCAGAGCAAGCAGCGCACCGGCGACGAAACTGTCTGTCCAGGCCGTGAATGTCGCGGCGAAATAGGCACCCATCATGTAGAGCGAGCCGTGCGCGAGGTTCACCAGATCCATGATCCCGAAAACGAGCGTGAGCCCTGCCGCAAGCAGAAACAGGAGGAGCCCGAACTGAAGGCCGTTGAGGCATTGCTCGAGGAACAGGAGCATCAGAGGTCAGATGTCGGAGATCAGATGCCAGAGGTCAGACGGCCTCTAAAATGTGTCATCTGACATCCGTCGCCCGGCTTCACCATTTCATCGTGCATCTATCGTGGAACTTGTCTTGGCTGTCCTTGACGATGGTGGTGACGGTCTTGAGCGCGAGATTGCCGCCGGCGTCCTTGACTACGTCCTGCAGATAGAAATTCTGGATCGGGAAATGGTTGTTTCCATACTTGTAGGGACCGCGCACCGACGCATAATCCGCCTTGCGCATGGTATCGCGGACGGCATCCTTCTTGTTGAGATCGCCGTTTACCGCCACCACCGCGCTGTTGACGAGATTGGCTGCGTCATAGGACTGCGCGCCGTAGAAGGACGGCCCTTTCTGATGCTTGGCCCTGTAGTCGGCGACGAACTTCCTGTTCGCCTCGTTGGGAAGGTCGTTGACCCATTCCTGCGCCCCGGGCACGCCCAGCGCGAGGTCCTTTTGCAGCGGCAGCGTGGTCTCGTCGATGGTGAACGCGGTGTAGAGCGGAATCTGGCCCTTGAGCCCCGACTGCACGTATTGGGTCAGAAACTGAACGCCGGCCGCGCCGGGATAGAACACGAATACGGAATCGGGTTTGGCGGCCCGGACCTTCGACAGCTCGGTTGAAAAATCAAGCTGATCCGGCCAGCGCGTGAGCTCCTCGCCGACAACCTGCCCCTTGAAGGTGAAGCGCACGCCGGTGAGCATGTCCTTGCCGGCGGCATAGTTCGGGCCCATCAGGAAGGCGGTTTTGACGCCCTTCTGATTCATGTATTCGCCCATGGCCTGCGGGGTCTGGTCATTCTGCCAGGAGGTCGAGAAGAAAAAGGGCGAGCACTGCTCGCCGGCGATCTGCGAGGGGCCGGCATTGGCACTGATCAGAAATGTCTGCGAATCCACGATCGGCTTGAGCGAGGCCAGGAGCACGTTCGACCAGATGAAGCCGACAACAAAATCGACCTTGTCCGATTCGATCAGCTTCTGCGATTTCTGCACGCCGACCTCCGGTTTCTGCTGGTCGTCCTCGTAGACCACCTCGACCGGCTTGCCAGCCATCTTGCGGCCGAGATGATCGAGCGCGATCTCGAATGAGTTGCGCATGTCGTTGCCGATCACCGCGGTCGGACCGCTGAACGTGCTGATGAATCCGATCTTCACGGGTTGCTGGGCCGCGGCCGGCGCGACCCCCAGCGCGACAAGAGCGACCGTTCCCATGAGAAGCTGTTTCATTTCCTGAACCTCCCCTGATTGTCGGGTCTGGCGAAAGCCCGCTGCATCGATCCTAGAGGATCGCATTCGCGGACGGTAGAGGCGAGGATGCCGCGGCGCACGCGCGCGTGACGGCGCCGAGGTAACGGTCGCTCGGCGCCCTCGATCCTTGCCATGCCAGCGGGACAGCAGTAAGCATGCGCTCGCCTTTCTGCTCGGTAATTTCGGGAGACGGCATGCACGAGCTGACCGGCAGGGCGCATTGGCACGAGCCGACGGGCAACAACCGCGCGGGCCTCGGCGCGTTCGGCCGCCCGAAGACGCCCTACGACCTGTTCATGGAAGCGGAAGGCATCCCGATCTTCCGCGATATCGGCGTAAGCAAGGTGCAGAACCTGCCGCTGGCGCCGTGGAAACGGCTGGGCGGCAGGGGCAGCTACATCCAGCTGCACGGAACCGAGGGCAAATGGGGCTGCTACGTGGTCGAGGTGGCGGGCGCCGGCGCGCTCAATGCGGAAAGGCATCTCTACGAGGAAGTCTATCTGGTCGTCGAGGGCCGCGGCAGCACCGAAGTCTGGCTCGACAGGGACAGCAAGCGGCACGTCTTCGAATGGCAGCAGGGATCGCTGTTCTCGATCCCGGTGAACGCGTGGCACCGCATTGTCAATGCAGGCTCGGCGCCTGCGGTGCTGCTCGGCGGCACGACGGCACCCAACCTTCTCAATCTGATCAACAACGTCGACGCCTTGTTCAACTGTCCCTATGAATTCCGCGATCGCTTCAGCGGGGCCGATGATTTCTACAAGTACAAGGACGATATCGAGCCTGATCCGGTGCGCGGGCTTGCCATGCGGCGCACCAATTTCATTCCCGACATCGTCAATTGCGACCTGCCGCTCGACAACCGGCGCTCGCCCGGCTGGCGGCGGGTCGAGCCGTTCATGACCGGCAACACCTTCTATCTCTGGATCGGACAGCACGAGAACGGACGCTATTCCAAGGCGCACGCGCACACCTCCGCCGCCGTGCTGATCTGCCTCAAGGGCAAGGGCTACACCTACACCTGGCCGGAGCGCTACGGCGTCACCCCCTGGAAGGACGGCCATGCCGACAAGATCAAGCGTGTCGATTATGAGCCGGTGGGCATGGTATCGGCGGCACCGGGCGGGGCGCGCTGGTATCACCAGCATTTCGGTGCCTCCAGGGATCCGCTGCGGCTGACCGCCTGGTTCGGGCCGCACAATCCCGGCCGCGAGCCCGGACCGCCGGGAGAAAAGCACACCGACTACACCGCCATGGACATTCCCGAAGGCGGTACTGCCATCCCCTACTGGATGGAGGATCCCTTCATCAGCGCAGAGTACGAGGCCAAGCTCAAGGCCGAGGGAGTGCCGAGCCGGATGGAGCGCGACTTCTATAAGCAGGGCACCGTGGTCCCGAAATTCGCAGGCGCGTAGCTTGCCGCCCACCCTTCCCTGTCATCATTCGCGCATGCGGATGATCCAGCACCCGTCGGCGTCGAAGGCTATCCGTGCCCGGGCCGTTTACTGGATGCCCGCTTTCGCGGGCATGACGCTCCATGGGCCTCGCCCATGAGCGAGGAGGCGCAGGGCGGGCGGATTTTCTTCTCCAGCACCGGCCGCTCGCTGGTCGAGGAAGACGAGATCGTCGTTCTCAGCGTGGGGGTGGATATCGGCTCCTCCACCTCGCACCTTGCATTCTCGCGCATCGTGCTGGAACGGCTCGACAGCCGCTACGTCGTTTCCCTTCGCGAGACGTTCTATCAATCCGACATTTTGCTCACGCCCTACGCCGCCGCCGAGGAGATTGACGCGCAGGCGCTCGGCGCCTTCATCGAGCGCGAGTACAGGGCCGCCAATGTCGAGCCCGAAGAGATCGACACCGGGGCGCTGATCCTCACCGGGGTGGCGGTGCGCCGGCGCAATGCACGCAAGATCGGCGAGCTGTTCGCGCGCCAGGCCGGCAAGATGGTCGCGGTCTCCGCCGGCGACAGCCTGGAGACCGTCATGGCCGCGCACGGCTCGGGCGCGGTTGCACGCTCCATCCGCGACAAGGCGACCGTGATGAACGTCGACGTCGGCGGCGGCACCGCTAAGATTGCGGTCTGCCGCGACGGCAACGTCATCGACGTGACCGCGCTCGACGTCGGCGCCCGTCTCCTGTGCCTCGACGCAGACGGCCGCATCCTGCGCATCGAGGAGGCGGGCGGCCGCTTTGGTAGCGAGCTTGGCCTCGACCTTGAGGTCGGAACACCGCTTGCGGCCGACGACCAGCGCGCGCTCGCGGCGCTGATGGCCGATCGTCTGTTCGAAGCGATGGCGGGCGGCGCTCCGATGAGCGTCGGCAGCGGGCTTTTGCGTCTCGATCCGCTGGCGACGTCCGCAAGAATCGACGTGGTCACCTTCTCTGGCGGCGTTGCGGAGTACATTTACGGTCGCGAGGCGGCGAGCTACGGCGATCTCGGCGCCCTGCTCGCGCAGGAAATCCTCGCCCGCGTGGCCAGGTCGGGAATGCGGATCGAGCCCGGCAACGAAGGCATCCGCGCCACCGTGATCGGCGCCTCGCAATACACCACCCAGGTCAGCGGCAGCACAATCTTTGTCTCCCCGCTCGATGCTCTGCCGGTGCGCAACGTGCCGGTGATCGCGCCGGCTTTCGCGCTCGACGCGGATGCGATCGATGCAGCGGCGGTGGCCGGTATGATCAGAGCCGTTCTGCGCCGCCTTGACCTTTTCGAAGGCGAAGTGCCGGTCGCGGTGTTCGTGCCATGGCGCGGTTCCGCTACCTTCCAGAGGCTCGAGGGATTTTGTCGTGGGATCATTGACGGGCTCGCGCCGGTGCTGGCTCGCGGGCATCCACTGGTGCTCGCGGGTGACGGCGATGTCGGGGGGCTGCTCGGGATTCACCTGCGCGAAGAGGAGCGGCTTTCGAATCCGATCATCTCGGTCGACGGCCTCGATCTCAAGGAATTCGACTACATCGATATCGGCAGCATGCTGCCCAACTCCGGCGCGGTGCCGGTGGTGATCAAATCGCTGATCTTTCCCGCAAGCGCAGCGCCGGGAAGGGAGTGGCAGGCGGCGGCGCAGTAGGTTGGGTCGAGCGCTTGTGCAACCCAACACGATCGCTGGAGCGCCATCGTCGTTGGGTCTCGAGAAGAACTCGACCCAATTTACAACCCGTAGACCCGCTTTGCCGTCTCCCCGAGCACGGCGCGCCGGTCGTCAGCGGAAAGGCCGGCGAGTTGCGAAGCAATGCCGCGCCATGTCTCCTCGTAGCTCGCACCCAGAAGGATCACCGGCCAGTTGCTCGCCGCCATGACGCGTTCGGGGCCAAACAGGTCGAGCGCATGCTCGCTGTAGCGGCGCAACTCCTCCACCGACCAACGCCAGCGCATGATCACGTCGAGGCCGATCGACAGCTTCATGGCCATGTTGCGGTGCTCGGCAGCGCGCGCGATCTGGGTCGCCCACGGCTCCCAGCCGCGCTCCGGGATCGGCGGCCGGCCGAGATGATTGAGGACGATCCTGAGCGCCGGCACGCGCTCGGCGGCTTCGAGCACGGATTCAAACTGCGCCGCATTGATGGGGATGGCGTCGAAGACCATCCCTGCCGCGGCCAGGAGACCGAGCGACTCGATGACGGTCTCCTGCAGGAGCCAGCGCGGATCCGGCTCATTGCTGATGAGATGGCGCACGCCAACGAGTTTGCCGCGGCCGCGCAGCCGTTCCAGCGCCTGCGCGGTCGCGTCCGGGTCGATCAGCGGCAGCCAGCCGACCACGCCTCGCACAAAATCGACCTCGCGGCTGAGATCGAGGAATTCTTCGGTCTCCCCGGCCACCTGGTGGAGGACCTGAATCAGGACGGTGCCCTGGACGCCGCAGCGCACAAGCTCGGGGCGCAGATCTTCGGGCGTGAAGTCACGCGCGAGGCGATCGCTGGCGGCCGCTGGCCACGTGTAGGTGTGGCGCGCGGTCCACCAGAAGTGATGATGCGAATCGATCATTTCCCGGTCCACACAGGCTCGCGTTTGTCCACGAACGCTTTCATTCCGATGCGAAAATCTTCGCTGCCGTAGCATGCGCGTGACAGATCATCGCTCTCCAGCACGCCAGCAAGCATGAGCCTGCGGATCGCCTCCTTGCTCACGCGCATGGTGATCGGGGCGTTGTGGGTCAGACGTTCGGTGAGCTCGCCGACGCGGCGATCGAGCTCGGCCGGCGCGACGATCTCGCTCAGGAATCCGCTCGCCAGCGCCTCCTCAGCCGAAAGATTCTCCGCGAGCAGCAGCATGCGCTTGGCGCGCGAGGCGCCGAAGCCGGCAACCAGGCGCGCATAATTTGCCATGGACAGACAATTGCCGAGCGTGCGCGCGATGGGAACGCCGAAGCGCGAGCCGGGCGTGGCGATGCGAAGATCGCAGCAGGCCGCAATCGCAAGCCCGCCGCCGATGGCAAAGCCTTCGATCACCGCCAGTGTCGGCACCGGCAGCGCCTCGATGGCGGCGAGGCGGGACCCCATCTTCTCCTCGTAGGCAATGCCGTCCTCGCCGCCGCGGAAAGCCTGGAACTGCGCGATATCGGTTCCGGCAATGAAGGCCTTGCCGCCAGCGCCACGGAAGACGGCGGCGCGCAGGCCGTCCTCGCGCGCAATGCGCGCGCAGGCTTGCGCAAGCTGCTCGTACATCGCCCATGTCATCGCGTTACGCGCCGCCGGCCGGTCGAAGATGACGGTGGCGATCTTGCCGTCCCGGATGTAGCGCACTTCCCCGTCGCTCATGTTGCCTCCGCGGTCATTTGCTCGCCGCCGCATCGCGCCCGCGGCGCCGGATTTCCTCGATCACAATGCTGTTGTCGAGATCTCCCTCGCCGTGCCGCGCGCAGGCTTCGAGCACCTCGGCGTGGATTGCGAGCAGCGGAAGCTCTTGGCTTGCGCGCTGCGCCTGCTCAAGCATGAGGTGGACATCCTTGAGGTGCTGGACGACGCGCCCCTCGGGGGCGAAATCGCGGCGCACCATCTTTTCGCCCTTGATATCCATCACCTGCGAATACGACGCGCTACGGCGCGCCACTTCGAGAAAGGCCTTGGGATCAAGCCCGAGCCGCTCGGCGAAAACGAGCCCCTCGGCGAGCGCCAGCCGATTGAGCCCGAGAATGAGATTGACCGCGAGCTTGGCTCGTCCGGCGTCACCGAGCTTGCCGATGTGAAACCACGTCGCAAACATCGCGCGCACGACCGGCTCGACCGCCGCGAGCACATCGCGGTCGCCGCCGATAAGCCCGACGCCTTCGCCGCGGCTCACCTGGCTGCTGGATCCGGAAACGGGCGTCTCCAGGAGGCGCAAGCCGCGCGCCGCAGCGCGCGCGCCGATGCGCGCAACACGATCGGGATCGCAGGTGCTCGCGCAAAGCACGATCTTTCCCGTGTCGTCGGCTGCGGGCGCAGACAGCTCGCACTCGACAATGGCTTCGACCTGGTCTGTGCTGAACACAGCGAGCACGATGGTTTGGCAGCTTTCGGCAACGGCGGCCGCCGAGACCGCGGGGTGCCCGCCAAGTTCCGCCAGACGAGCGTTCTTGGCGGGATCGAGGTCGAATCCGCCGACTGCGAATCCCGCATGGAGCAGGCGGCGCGCGAGCGCCTCGCCCAGCAAGCCCAGACCAATCACGCCGACTTGAGGTTGGCTCACGGCAGCGGCTCGATGGCAAGATCGCGCGCGAGCGCATCGAGCGCCTCGCGCAGCGGCTTGGGCATGGGCACGCCGTTCTTGCCGCGCTCGAGCCGCTTGAGATGGCTCTGCTCGCCAGGCAGCCAGATGCGCTCGGTGCCGGGCAGCCGCTCGGCGCCGCGCATGGTGCGAATCGCAGCATCGACATGACTCTTGAATTGCTCCGCGGGCGCGAAAGCTTCGAGCGAGAGCGCGACAATGGCATGCCCGGTATTGGTTGGCTTGCCCGGCTCCTTGACGAAATCGACGACCTCGCGCCCGAACGCAGCCGCGTTGAGAACGCCCGCGAGCAGCCCGATGATGAGGCTCAAGCCATAGCCTTTGTAGTCGCCGATCGGCAGAAGGAAGCCTTCATCGGCGCGTTTAGGGTCGGTGATCGGCTTGCCGTCGCGGCCGATCATCCAGCCAAGCGGCATCTCCTCGCCGCGTTGCGCCTTGAGACGCACCTTGCCGAAGGCGGCGACCGTGGGCGCCATGTCGAGCACGACCGGGGGCTCCTGCCCCGCCGGGATGGCAATCGCGATCGGATTGGTGCCGAGCAGATTCTCCCGCGCTCCCCACGGCGGCAGATGATTGTTGCTGCCGACGGCGAGATAGATGCCCACCATGTCGTGGGCGAGCGGCATCATGGCATAGAGCGCCGCCGGCCCCGCATGATTGCTCATGCGCGCCCCGATCCAGGCCGCGCCCGACTGCTTCGCCTTCGCAATCGCTGTCTCGGCGGCAAAGCGCATGACCAGATGGCCCATGCCGTTGTCGCCGTCGACCAGCGCGGCCGCGGGCTTCTCTCTGACGAGGCGAATGTTCGGGCGCTTGTTGATCCCGTTCGCCTTGAGGCGGCGCACATAAAGCGGCAGGCGAATGACGCCGTGGGTGTCGCTGCCGCGCAGATCGGCCTCGACCATGAGAGCGGCAACCTGCGCGGCATCCCCGGGGGGAAGCCCGGCCGCCTCGAATGCGCGCCGGACGAAAGCGGCGAGCGCATCCGCGGCTACGCGTGGTCCATTCAGCGAATTTGCCTTATCCATTGCGGATGCGCTCCAAGCAGGATGGTCCCATTTGAAACTAGTTGAAAAAATGCTTCTTTTGATTGTACATCACTAATATTCAATCTAAAGTTGCAGAAACCAGCGCTTGCCCGTTCCCGACATTTCCGGTTGACGTGCAGGCGCGGCGGTTAATTCCCGAAAATCCTGTCAGCCTCATGCCTTCTTACCGCGTCACCGTCGATACCGGAGGGACGTTCTCCGACTTCGTCTGTCTCAACGAGGAGACCGGCGAGCTTACCATCGCCAAGCTGCCCGCGACGCCGGACGATCCCTCGCGCGCCATTATAGCCGGCATCGAGACGCGGCTTGGGCAGGGCGTGCGCGCCGCCGACATCGGCTATTTCTGCCACGGCACCACGGTGGGCACCAATGCGCTGCTTGAGGGCAAGGGGGTGCGCACAGCGCTCCTCGTGACGGAGGGCTTCCGGGGCATCTATCCCGTCGGCGAGCAGGCGCGCCCCTATGGCGCCGCCATTTTCGATGTCCTCTACGACAAGCCTGCATCGCTGGTGCCGCCCGGCCGGACCGGCGAGGTGCAGGAGCGCGTCGATTTCCGCGGCCGCGTGCTGCGCGCGCTCGATGAGACCGCCTTGCGCGCGAGGGTGCGCGAGCTCGCCGCGCAGGACATCGAGTCGGTCGCAGTGTGCCTCCTGTTCTCGTTCCTGCACCCCGCGCATGAGATGCGCACACGCGACATCATCCTGGAAGAGCTGCCCGGCGCCAGCGTCTCGCTCTCCTGCGAGGTGCTCCCGCAGATCCGCGAGTATTACCGGCTGAGCACAACGGTCATCAACGCCTATATCGGGCCTATCCTCGCGCGCTACATCGCGGCGCTCGAGCAGCGTCTGCGCACCGCCGGGATTGCGACGCGGCAGAAATACATCATGCAATCGAACGGCGGCACCGCGACCTTCTCGGCCGCCGCGCGCCGCGCCGTGACGAGCGTGCTCTCGGGCCCGGCCGGCGGCGTGACGGCGGGCGCGGTCGCTGCCCGCGGCATGGGGCTTCGCAACATCATCACGTTCGACATGGGCGGCACGTCCTGCGACGTCGCGCTGATCAGGGACGGCGAGCCGCTCATCGCCAACCGCGGCAAGATCGAAGGCCGCGATCTCGCGGTGCCGATGCTCGATATCAACACCGTGAGCGCGGGCGGCGGCACCATTGCCGAGCTCGACCGCTTCGGGGCGCTGCGCGTGGGGCCGCACAGCGCGGGTGCCGTGCCGGGGCCCGCCGCCTATGGCCGCGGCGGCGAGGCGCCGACCATTACCGACTGCAACCTGGTGCTGGGCTATCTGGGCGAGGACAATTTCCTCGGCGGCCGCGTGCGGCTCGATGCCGCCAACGCACGCGCCGCGCTCGAGACAAAAGTTGCCCGTCCGCTCGGCCTCACCCTGGCGCAAGCGGCCGAGGGCATCATCCGCATCATCGACGTGAAGATGGAAGAGGCGATCAAGGCCATCTCCACCATGCGCGGACATGACCTGCGCGAGTTCATGCTGCTCGCCTTCGGCGGCGCTGGGCCGCTGCATGCCGGGCGCATTGCGCGCGATCTCGGCATGGCCGGCGTGGTCGTGCCGCTCTATCCCGGCGTGTTCTCGGCCATCGGCCTGCTCATGGCCGACGTCCGCCACGATTACATGCGCTCGAAACTCACTTCGCTCGCCGACGCGGTGCCGGCCGAGATGAACGGGATGCTTGACGCGCTCGCAGGAGAGGCGAACGCGCAGCTCGCTCACGACGGGTTTCGACCCGATCGCATGCGCCTCGAGCGCGCGCTCGACATGCGCTACGCCGGGCAAGGCTACGAGATCACGCTCCCCTGCCCGGCGCAGCCGCTGACGGCGGGCAGCTTGCCGCAGCTGCGCGCGACATTCGACGCGCAGCACAAGACCATGTTCGGCCACATGGCGCCGCAGGAGAAGGTCGAAATCGTCTCCTACCGCGTGCGCGGCATCGGCCTCGTGCCGCAGGTCGAGATGGGAAAATTCAAGCCGGCCGGGAGCAGCCTCGCAGATGCGAGGCGCGGCGCGCGACGGGCGCGGTTTGCCGGCCGCGAAGTCGATTGCCCGGTCTATGCGCGCGAGCGGCTCGACGTGGGCTTGCGCGTTGCGGGACCGGCGATCCTCGAGCAGCTCGACAGCACCACCGTGATCGGCCGCGGCCAGGTCGCGCGCGTGGACGAGTGGAAGAACCTGATCGTGACGGAGGGCGGCAACGACCATGCCCATCGACCCCATCGAGCTTGAAGTGGTCAAGGCGAGCCTCTCCGGCATCGTGCAGGAGATGCAGAACTCGCTGTTCCGCACCGGCTTCTCCACCATCGTGCGGGAATCGCAGGACGCCTCCTGCGCGCTGATGAACGCGAGCGGCGAGGTCATCGCGCAGCATGTGGTGCTGCCGCTGCATATCGGCGCGTTCGCGGCATGCACCGGCGCGGTGATCGAGGCGTTCGGGAAGGACATGGGGCCCGGCGATGCCTTCCTCATCAATCATCCCTACCGGGGCGGCAGCCCGCATGCGCCCGACATTGCGGTCATCACGCCGGCATTCGTCCACGGCGCGCTGTTCGGCTTCTGCGGCTCGATCGCACACAAGAGCGACATCGGCGGCCCGGTGCCGGGAAGCTGCTCGAGCCAGGCGCGCGAGATTTTCAACGAGGGCCTGCACCTGCCGGCGGTGCGCTACGCGAGCGGCGAGCGGCCGAACGGCGACCTTGAGCGGCTCATCGCCGCCAACAGCCGCACGCCCGAGCTCGTGCTCGGAGACATCCGCGGCCAGCTCGGCGCCGACCGGCTGGGCGAGCGGCGGCTGGCCGAGCTCATCGGCAAGCTCGGCGCGCAGCGCATCCGCGCCTGCGCCGATGCCGTGCTGGAAATGTCGCAGCGCACGCTCAAGGCGGCGATCGCGCAGTGGAGCGACGGACGCTTCGAGGCGGAGCGCTTCGTCGACGACGACGGCATCGATCTGGAAAAGCCGGTGCGCATCCATGTCGTGGTCGACAAGCGCGGCGATGCGCTCGCGTTCGATTTCAGCGCGAGCGCCGACCAGACCCGAGGACCGGCCAACATCCGGCCGCCGCTGGTCGAGGCGGCGTGCATCTACGCGCTGATCTCGCTCATCGATCCCGACATGTACGTGTCGAGCGGTCTTGCGCGCGGCTTTGCCATGACCGTGCGCGAAGGCAGCGTGCTCAATCCGCGCTTTCCCGCGCCGGTCAACACCTACAACCCGACCGTTCACGCGCTGGTCGACGCCATCTTCGACGCCATGAGCCGCGTCGTCCCGGAACGCGCGCGCGCCGACGGCAGCGGCAGCCGCTCCATCATTCTCGGCGGCCGCAGCACCACGTCGGGCGCGCCCTACGTGCAATACGAGATCATCGCCGGCGGCGCCGGCGCGCGCGCGAGGAAGGACGGGATGTCGGGCATCACCGTCAATCAGAGCAACGCCAGGATCGCGCCGATCGAGATCATAGAGAGCGAGTTTCCCACCCGCGTCACGCGCTTCGAGCTGATCGCGGATTCCGGCGGTGCCGGAGAATTCCGCGGCGGGCTCGGCATAAGGCGCGACTATCTCAACCTCGCCGACGCGCGCTTCTCCATCCGCTCCATGCGGCACGTGCTCCCTCCCAACGGCTGCGACGGCGGGCGCAGCGGGCGTACCGGCGACATCCGCATCAATCCCGGCAGCGCGCAGGAGAAGCGCCTGCCGACACGCTACGCCGATTATCCCCTGCGCGCGTGCGATGCCTTCCGGCTCGACACTCCGGGCGGCGGCGGCTACGGCGATCCGCTCATGCGCGATCCCGAGCGCGTGCTCGCGGATGTGCAAGACGGCGCGGTGACGGTCGAGGCCGCCCAGCGCGACTACGGCGTGGTCGTGACCGGAGGCGCAGGATCGTGGGCGATCGATGCGCAGGCGACGCGCGCGCTGCGCGCGCGGATGCAGGAATGACACATGCGGGGTCGGGTCCGAAGGACGCCGTAATGTCTGCTCCTTGAGGTAAAGCCGGCACCCGCGTTGCGGTGCGGTAACTTCGGGAAGTGACCCAACTCGGACTTTATCCAGGTCAAAATCTCGCAGTGCAGCGAGGCGCTTACGTCATCCTCACCGATGCGATATCCTGCCCCGGAGTTGGTTGGACCAGCGGATGCAATTTGATCGAGTGAAGAGGCGAGAGTTCATCACGCTTCTCGGCGGCGCTGCGGCGTGGCCACTGGCCGCGCGGGCGCAGCAGCCGGGGCAACTCGCTCGCATCGGTTTTCTCACATTGGCAACTGGACCAACTCCCGCCATAAAAGGATTTCAGCACGGACTCCAGCAACTCGGATACGTCGAGGGCCAAAACCTCATCTTGATATTCCGGTGGGCGGCCGGACAGACGGATCGGCTCGCCGAGTTGGCAGACGATCTGCTTCGATTGAATGTCGACGTGATTGCCTCGAACAGTACCGAAGCAATCCTCGCCGTTCGAGACCGCAGCAAGACCATCCCCCTGGTAATGACATCGATCTCCGACCCGATCGGGAACAAACTGGTGGCGAGCTTCGCGCGACCGGGGGGAAACACGACAGGTGTGACGCTATTCTCGACCGAGTTGGCGGGTAAGCGGCTGGAACTACTGAGGGAGATCGTTCCGAGGCTGGCCCGCGTTGGCCTCCTGGTACAGCGAGATCACCCCCCCCCACCGCGACCCTCATCACCGAAACACAATCAGCGGCACAAGCCTATAACCTGGCTCTACAAGTCTTCGAGGTGCGTCCCGATGAGATCAACCAAGGCTTTCGCTCGATCGAGAAAGAGCCTCCCGATGCGCTCATAGTCCAGCAAACTACGTCCTTCACCATCCATCTCCGGCAAATCGCCGACTTGGCTAACAGTCGCGGCTTGCCCACCGTTCATCAGGCGCGGGAATTTGTCCAAGCAGGGGGCCTGTTGGCATATGGGCCGAGCATATTTGCTTTGGGCGAGCGCGCCGCCTGGTACATCGACCGGATTTTGAAAGGGACGAAACCGGCCGACCTTCCGGTCGAGCAACCGACCAAATTCGAGTTGGTAATCAATCTCAAGACTGCTCGGGCGCTCGGCCTCACCGTGCCGCCGACAGTGCTCGCCATCGCCGACGAGGTCATCGAATAATGAGACGGCGCGAGTTCATTACGCTGCTCGTCGGCGCGGCAACATGGCCGCTTGCGGCGCGCGCGCAGCAGCAAGCGATGCCGGTGATCGGCTTCCTGAGCGCGCGCTCACCTGAAGATTCGGCATACCTGCTCACCGCATTCCGGCGCGGTTTGGCGGAGGGCGGATTCGCCGAAGGGCAAAACGTCGCCATCGAGTTCCGCTGGGCACGCGGCCAGTACGACCAGTTGCCTGCTTTGGCAGCAGACCTTGTGAACCACCATATTAGGGTGTTGGCGACCACAGGTGGCGCGGCGTCGACGCTTGCGGCTAAGCAAGCCACTTCTGTCATCCCCATCGTGTTCGACATGGGCAGCGACCCCGTCAGTAGCGGGCTGGTCCAGAGCTTCAATCGGCCGGGTGGCAACGTAACCGGCGTCGCCATAATGACAACTTTGATGGAGCCGAAACGGCTCGGCTTGCTACGTGACTTGGTTCCGGGCGTGTTGCTCATAGGAGTTCTGATCAATCCGACCAATCCGCCAGCGGCCCTGCAGTTGCGGCAGATAGAAGATGCGGCGCGGGCGATGAATCAACGCATCGTCGTCGCTAATGCCAACACCGACGAGGAGCTCGATGCCGCCTTCACTACCTTTGCGAAGGAGCGCGTCGGCGCATTGTTGGTCGCGGGCGACGTGTACTTCAACATGCGCCGCGAGCGGATAGTCGGCTTGGCGCTGGGTCAGCAACTGCCTGCGATTTACCAGTTTCGCGAATACGCGGTAGCGGGTGGGTTGATGAGCTACGGCATAGATATAGCCGATGCGTATCGTCAGCATGGGGTCTACACCGCGAGGGTTCTCAAGGGTGCAAACCCTGCCGAGCTGCCAGTGCTGCAGCCGACCAAGTTCGAGCTGGTGATCAATCTCAAGACTTCAAAGGCGCTCGGTGTCAAAATCTCTGACAATCTTCTCACGCTTGCCGACGAGGTGATCGAATAACCAAAAAAAAACATCGCACATCTTTTGTTGCAGCGCAGGAAGTCCGGTCTTGGCACCTAAGAGACCTCAAGCCTGCCCGCCGGAGGGTCCGCTCACTGAGGGGCTGCGGACAACATATTCTCGCGTCGAGTTCTTCTCTCCATGACCTGCCGTGCTTGACAATTCCTTCTGATAGCCCCAAATGATGCACAATTGGTTCATAAATATCGCGTGTAGTCGGCAGGTACCGCCACGACGAGTGAACCGATCAACCCCGGAAATCGTGAGCGCTCTCTCGAGGAAATTTTCTCACTGCGAATAGTGCGGGTCGCACACGAGCGAGGGCGGCGTAAATTCCGCTCGCTTCTGAACCCGTCCTGCCGCACGGGGCATATTTCGCCTGCCATTACCAAGGAGTGAGCCATGCGGAATGGCCAAAAAGCAATGATGAATACTCACCGCCCCAAATCGGCGAGGCCATTTGCCAACCGCTCGAAGCAGTGGACATCAAATTGCCCGCCCCGAGCCGAGGGGCTCTGGAAACGCGCAAAGAAACTATGAGCGGTATCTCGCGCTAGCCCAAGCCCAAGCTCAGTCCGGCGATATAGTCGGGGCCGAAAACTACTACCAGCACGCCGAGCATTATTTCAGATCGATGTCCTCGGGCCGAGAAACGACATAAGAGACCTCCAAACGGCGGTATGTCCGCAGCCGGCCGAAGCTGACATTAGGCCGCTGGATGGCAATTCGGGTTGTGACCCGAACCCGACGTAGGTTGGATCGAAATCCCGCAGCGCAGCACGTCGAGGTGTGATACCGTCCCCTTCGTTGCATGACCCCCGTGGGAGGGGCACATGGCAATCAACCTCGGGCGGCGAGAATTTGTAGTTACGCTTGGCGGAGCGGCAGCCTGTGGCTGGTGGTCTAATGGCCTACAGGCCAAACTATGCGGACCTGTATCGACGTGCTGCCAGCTACGTAAACAAGATACTGAAAGGTGCTAAACCTGCCGATTTGCCGGTAGAGCGACCGACCAATTTCGAGTTCGTCATCAATCTCAAGACCGCCAAGCTGCTTGGCATCGAACTTCCCCCGACGCTGCTCGCGCTTGCCGACGAGGTGATCGAGTGAATCGCCGCGAAATGATCGCAGCGCTCGGCGGCGCGGCGGCGTGGCCGATGGCGGCGCGAGGGCAGCAACCGAAGCGGATGCGGCGAGTAGGCGCACTGATGCCCCAAGCCGCCAACGATCCGCAGATGCAAGAGCGCAACGCGGCATTCCTTCAGGGGCTGCAGCAATTGGGCTGGACGGTTGGGCAGAACCTCCAGATCGATTACCGCTGGGCCGGGGGTAACGAGGATGATACTCGAAAATACGCGGCGGAACTGGTGGCGCTTGCGCCCGACGTCATCTTCACCACGGGCAGTGCTGGTGCCGCGCCATTGCGGCGAGCGACGCGCACAGTACCGATCGTGTTTACGAACGTGCCCGACCCGGTTGGCGCAGGGCTACGTCGATAGTCTGGCTCGACCGGGCGGCAACATCACCGGCTTTTCGCCTTTCGAATTCGGTATCGGTGCAAAATGGGTGGAGCTGCTGAAAGGAGATCGCGCCAAACGTCACGCGCGCCGCGGTTCTGCGTAATCCGGCGATCAGTGCCGGCCTTGGCCTGTGGGCGGCAATTCAGTCCGTGTCGCCCACCGTCGCAATCGAGGTGAGCCCCGTGAACATGGGCGATGCCGACGAGATTGAGCGTTCCGTCGCAGCCTTCGCACGCGGCCCGAACGGTGGGCTGATCTTGACTGGAAGTGCGCTGGCAGTTGTTCATCGCGATCTGACCATCGCGC
>Ga0306924_10000197_pt1 | contig 46298 bp, 39 predicted proteins | sample sta12Can44000111_FD_203756 | JGI IMG/M metagenome (GOLD analysis project Ga0306924, IMG submission 203756) | Lab enrichment of tropical soil microbial communities from Luquillo Experimental Forest, Puerto Rico - statanox.12C.anox.44.000.111 (v2)... | ecosystem: Environmental > Terrestrial >... | reverse complement strand
TACCGGTTGGCCGCAAAGCTTGCGAAGCGCTCGCGTGTTATTTGTCGACCGAACGGCCAAAGTTTCTCAAGCGGCGAAGCGGGAGCGAAATTTTCTTGTCCGAGCGCGGCACTAAATTAACAACCGCTCGGATCTGGCAGATCGTGAAGGAAAAAGCGCGACACGCTGGTCTGGAAAAGAACATTTATCCGCACTTGTTCCGACACAGCTTCGCCACCCATTTGCTAAGCAACGGTGCGGACCTGCGGATCATTCAGGAAATGCTCGGACATGCCGATATTTCGACCACGCAGGTTTACACGCATGTCGATCAACAGCGATTGAAAGCGGTGCATCGACAGTTTCATCCACGGGCGTAACAAAAGTCCGGGCCGGACGTTTGTAGTTGATTGTTGAGGGTTGAGAGTGGATGGAAGGCGGCCCATGAAGCGTCTCGCATTTCTTATTCTGATCGCTGCTGTGGCGGCGGGCGGAGTGGTTTACACTCTGCACCGGGCGCAGAGCAAGCCGCACGCGGCGGTAACGGCGTTGCTGCCGAGCACCACCATCGCGTTTGGGCATATGCCCGACTTCGAGCGGATCCGCCAAGAATGGCACGAGTCGGACGTCTACAAGCTCTACCAAGAACAAGCGGTGCAGGATTTCTTGAAACCGTTACGAGTTCCGAAACGCGACACGACCTCAGAAATGCTGAGCCAAATCGAGCGACTCGATCCAAAGAACACGTTTCTTGCCGTTACGGCAATCGAAAATAACAATCCGCATTTTGTCGGCGGTTTTCGATTTCGCGGAAGCCAGACGAATGCCGAGGAAATTGTGGACAAATGGCGGCCGCATTTGGTTCACGACAGTTCGGCCAATGAAATAGTCGAGTACGAAACCCACAAGATCGAGGTCGTCGGCCCGGCGCCGAACCAGGTCGCGACAGTGTATGACGGCCAATGGCTGTTCGCCTCGAACGATCTCGCGGAATTGAAGGCGGTGCTCGATCGCGCCGATGGCCGCGAAAAGGACCCGAAGACAACGCTTGAGAATAACGAGATGTTTCGCGCGGCGCTGGCGCACATGCCATCGAGTTATGGATTACTTTGTTATGTTCAACCGAAAAAGCTTTCAGTCGGAATCTCGTCGATTCCTAACACCGCGGACACAAATTTCTCGGGCGAAGCGCACGCTGCGCTCGAGCAAATCCAGAGTGTCTGTGCAGAGGCAAAATTCGATCGGGGAAAAATCCACGACGTCCTTTTCGTCGGCCTCCCGAAACTGCCAATCGCTCCCGAGCTGACGCGCAGCTCGCTCAGGCTCGGCACGACAGACACATTTTTGTACATTGTCGCGTTATTGAATCCCAATCGGTTGGTGGGAATCGGCCAGACCGGAAACACATTGCCGCTTGGAGGTTGGTTCCAGAAAGTTTTTGATGCCGCGACCCGCGCCGGCATCACGACAGAGGAATGGCAGGCGGCGTTCGATTTGGAAGGGACCGCGTTGGCCGAATGGCCGCAAACTGCCCATCTACCGTCGATCGTCGCAGTGCTGCCAGTCAAAGATCCGACGCGCGCCCTTAAAATCGCGGATGCACTGACCCAATCGATCGATGAAGACGCGCCATGGAGAAAAGCGGAGAAAAACGGCATCCGCTATTATTACATGCAGTCGCCGGTAGCGTTATTTGCCATCGCTCCAACGATTGCCGTGTCGAATCGGCAGGTGATTGTCGGACTCGATTCGGTCTCAGTGGAAGCCGCGGTGACGAGGTCTGAGCCGAAACCACAATCAACCTCAAGCCTGGCCGATTCGTCCGTTTACAAGAGCGCCGCCCGCACGGTCCTTAATCCCACAACAGGTTTCGTTTACGTGGACACCGCTCTCCTCTACTCGCGATTGGACGCGGCCCTGCGGCCAATGCTCCTGATGAGCGCGGCGTTTATGCCGGCGGTGTCTGATTATGTTGATGTAACCAAATTGCCGCCCGCGGCAACGGTCACCAAACACCTGAGTCCGATCGTCTTGGCTCAGCGCTATGAGCAGGACGGTTACCTGACTGAATCGACCGGGCCAGTAACCTTGGATATCGGAGTCGGTCTATCGGCGATCGGCTGGGCGTTTAGCCATTAAACGATCAATTAAGGCAACGAGAGTCGCTGGCTAGGTGCGTCATTTCGGCGCTATTTACCTAAGATAAGCTAACTTAGGCGTTAGTGTCACAATTGTGCTGTTAGTCTGGCCAAAATGTGCTACTGTTTGCGCCCTATGGCTATTCTCAAGAAAAACGCATTTTCTCGTCGAGTTCCTGATCTGGTAACTGAGGAACTTGTAGCGGTGCTCTCTCGTCGTACCTCCTACGAGTTTAAGGAACTCTTTGATATTGTGCACGAGAATCTCCGGGCGCGAAACGCCGCAAGCGGAGGCGAGGAAATGCTTCGGTTGCGTGCTTACGAAAAACTTCAAAACCTCGTCGCGCGCGGTGCGGTGAAGAAGAATGGCAAGAAATACAAGGGCCTGCCTTCGTTTTTGGCCAAAGCGATTGCTCCGCAAAACGGCCACATTCCGAGCCCGAGATTGGCCACGGTCAAGTAATCACCGCGATTCGCGAGAGCCGGCGAATGATTCGGGAATATCTGGCGGTTCTCCTGCAGATCATTGTCGCAATCGGATTCGCTGCGTCTGCCTTGCTGGTCAGTGTGTTGCTCGGAAAAACCGGACGCCGCACACCGACGAAAGACACTCCGTACGAGTGCGGGATGATCCCGCAGGGCGAGGGGCAGCCGCGGTTCAGTGTGAAGTTCTACCTCGTGGCGATGCTGTTCATCCTTTTCGACCTCGAGATCGTGTTTATGTATCCGTGGGCGGTCGTTTACAAAGACGCGATCGCGCACAACGGCGTGATCTTCTGGAGCATGCTCAGCTTCATCACGATCCTAATGGTGGGTTATGTTTACGCGCTTAAAAAAGGCGCGCTCGATTTCAGAAAGTAGTCTGACGACTGCCTTCTGACTTCTGATCCCTAGTCAGAATGCCCACCAACCGCGCACAAATGTGCTGCTGAACAAAGACAGAAACAAAAGCGACCACACCGTAATCACGCCATTCCAGAGTCGGTTCGCGCCGATCAAACCGAAGAAGATGAACAGCGGAAAAATCACCAGCGTGTATCGCGGCACACTCTCGATAAACGTGACCGCGTTAACGAGCAGCCAGTTGCCGGTCGCCCAAACCGCGTAGAGCGGGCGCAACTTAATCCAACTGGCAACAACACAGGTAAGTCCGAGTAAGGAAAAATAAAGCTCCTGCGCGCCGACGAGTTCCCCTTCACCCGGTGTCCGGTGCATATTCCCAAGCGTGCCGCGCATCCCAGTCCACGGCCATGCCCAACTCGTCACTGATATGGTTTTGCGCATCCGCAATGCGGTGAACGGATCGCCGGTAACGCGCCAGTTGAGCAACAGATAAACCGCGAAACCAAGAGGGACGAGCGCGATCCAAAGCCAATGCCAATTCCAGCGCTTCGTCGTCCACCATTGGTACGCAGCTTCAACTGCCAACGTCGGAACAAGGACCGCACCGTTGGCGCGCGTCATCCAGGCGAGCGCACCGAGACCTCCAGCCGCCCACCAACGTTCTCTCCGGGCAGCGAAAATCGATCCGATCGCGAGAGCGAGAAACAAGCTTTCGGTGTAGGCTATCTGAAGAAAATACGCCGTCGGAAAAATCAATAGAAACCAAACCGCGCGCAGACCGACCTCGCGCGAGAAATCAACGCAGATAAGTCTGCGCAACAGAATCACGACGGCCAGCAGACCAATCGCTGAAACCACGAATCCGGCGACCAGGTAATCTCCGGTGACGTGCTGGACGGCTCGCACCGACCATGGATACAGCGGATAAAACCAGGCTTTCCACGGAGTGACGGCGCTGTAGCCCGCTTTCGCCAGTTGCAGATAGTGAATGGAATCCCAGCGGTTCCAAATTTGCAACGGACCATGGTCAGCTGGAAGCGCTGCATTGCTGTTGATGTGGAAACTGATCATGCCAAAGCCAATGAGCACGAGCTTGAATATGAGTGACCATGCGATGACCAGCCAATCGTCCTTGGGCACGCGCGCAGCGAGTTTTTGGGCCGCTAAAATGATGGCTGAAAATTTGTTCACCGGTGATGTCGATGAAAAAAGGCCCACTAACCGTGCGTGAACATGCTGCTGAACAGTCCGAGCAAAAGCAGCAACCATATCGCAATGAGAGTGTTCAAAACCCGATTTCGCGCAGCCATTCCAAAAAGAATGAAGACCGGAAAAAGCGCCAGGATATAACGCGGCGCGCTATGTAACGTACGGCCATTTTATCAATCCACGCATCATAATGAAGCGGCACAATTCGATCAGATGCGCGCGATCGTGCATGATCGCACGCTCAAGATCAATCAATACTGGTGGAACACCGCTGATATAATCCACTACAGGAAACAAGGCGCCGATCATATTTATCCAAACAAGGCGCCGGCATGACGCTGCTCAGCGCGGTGCCCTTCGCTGCCATTTCGGCCGTGTTGGGCGCGTCTCATCGGCTCGGATTGGTCAGTGAATTGTCGTCCGGACCGCACCAGATTCGCGTGCGATATTTCAATGCGCTTTTCGGCGGTCTAGTCAAACTTTCGTAGACTCCACGCCGTCGATTCGAGGAAATTGTTCCCAGTGAAGTCCTCGCTCGCACTTCGCCCGCCGTCGGGCTATGTCTGTCGCATTGACAACCTTCAGTGGTGCGCCGATTTCTGCAACGGTTCCGACTTGCGCGGCCTGCCGACTGCCTCTAATAGCTTTAGCTTTCTATGATTCACCACATCGTCCTTTACAAGCTTAAGCCTGAGGTCACTCCCGCTCGCGTCGAGGAGATGATGATGAATACGCGCATGCAACTCCTGAAAATTCCGGAGGTCCTCAACATCAAATGCGGCAAGCGTGTCGACCCTGAACTGCAATGGCCGTTCTTCATCGCGATCGATTTCGATTCGATGGACAAGTTCGCCATTTTCCGGGAGGACCCGATTTTTGTGAAATTCACGGAAGAAATCATCAAGCCGAACACGGCGGACTCCCTCAGCTTGGATTTCGAGATGGATCCCGGCAAAGACGTGCGGTTCTCCTGATTCTCTTTGACTAAGAAGGCCATCATTCTTGCGGGCGGCGCCGGCAGCCGGCTTTTTCCGATCACCAAGATCGTCTGCAAGCAACTGCTCCCGGTTTACGACAAACCGATGATCTGTTACCCGCTGGCGACGCTAATGCTCGGCGGATTGCGCGATGTCCTGATCATATCCACGCCGAGGGACTTGCCTATGATCCGCGATTTTTTGGGCGACGGCACGCAACTGGGAATGAAAATCCAGTACGCGGAACAGCCGAAACCGAACGGAATCGCCGAGGCATTTCTGATCGGCGCGAAATTTATTGGCGATTCGGGCGCGTGCTTAATTCTCGGCGACAACATCTTTTACGGGAAACTCGATTTCTTCCGCGAAGCGCTCGCAATAAAAAAAGGCGCCTGCATTTTTGGTTATCAAGTGCGAGACCCTGAACGTTACGGGGTGGTCGAGTTTGACCGCAACGGCCGGGTAATTAGTCTCGAAGAAAAACCAAAAAAACCGAAGACGCAGTTCGCCGTCCCGGGTCTTTACGTTTACGACTCGCAAGTTGTCGATCTTTGCAAGGCGCTAAGGCCGTCCGCGCGCGGCGAGTTGGAGATCACCGATCTCAACTTGCGCTATCTCAAGAAGAACGAGCTCCAGGTAAAATTGCTAAGCCGAGGGATGGCCTGGCTCGACACTGGAACGCAAACGAGTTTGCTCGAAGCGGGCAATTACATTGCAACGATCGAACATCGGCAGGGACTGAAAGTTGCGTGCCTCGAAGAAGTCGCGCTGCGGATGAAATTCATCAGCTGTAACCGGCTGGCAAAGACGATCGATCAACTTCCCAGGGGCGACTATTACGATTACTTAAAAATGGTTTGTGACGAAGGGACGACTGACGGTCCGGAGCCGGTCGGCTGATTTATCTCGGCTGCTCCCGCAAGAGATGCGTCGCGTCTGCCACTAATTTTGTGATCGCGTCGGGTTCGACCGCATCGTAGTAACCTCGGATCTCGCCACGCCGATCCACCAAAATCATTCGCGTGCTGTGAACCGGAATCCCTTTCGCATGGCTCCCGTCCGAAACTGCGAGTTTGAATCCGTTGCGAGATAAATCGTAAATCGCCGATTGCGGACCAGTCAGAAAATCCCAACGACCCGGTTCGGCCTCCAATTTTTCGGCGTAACCGCGCAAGACTTGCGGTGTGTCTTTTGCGGGATCTACCGTGAATGAGACGAGATGAACGTCGGTCTTCTCGAGCGGCTTTTGCAATTCGCTCATTCGACTGCTGATCATTGGACACGGCCCGGGGCAAGTCGTGTAAATGAAGTCCGCGATCCAAATCTTGCCGCGCAGATCCGCCAACCCGAAATCTTTTCCGTCCTGATTGATCAGTGTGAACTCCGGAACATTTCCGTACGAAAAAACAGTTCGCTGGCGGAGCGCATTTACTTCGAGTTGCCGCAGCCAAATTAAAAGAACGAGCGTGACGATGGGAATCGCGATCAATATTGCTTTCCAAAGCGTTCCCGCCCTCGTCGATTGTTGACCTAAAGTTGTAGTCCCGTTCACGCCTTGGACAAAACAAGCGCGCCGAGCAACATCGGCAAATAAATAATCGACGTAATGAACAGGCGCCGGGCATCCGCCGGCGCGCACGTCTTCAAAAACCGCATCGCGACAGCGATAAAAATGCCCCCGAGAATCAGCTCCGCCAGAAGGTAAAAGACAGTCGCGATCCCAAGAAATGCCGGCAAGCCGGCGACAACAAAAAGGATCATGCAAAAGAAGACGCTTTGGCTCGCACTGCGCGCGCCTGTCCTGTCGTCACTTGCAATCATTTGAAAACCTGCGCGCGCGTAATCGTCGCGATACATCCACGCGATCGCAAAGAAGTGCGGCAGTTGCCAGAAAAACAGGATAGCGAAGAGCATCCACGCGCCGGCATTCAGAGTTCCGCGAGCCGCCGCCCAGCCAATCATTGGCGGCAATGCGCCGGGAACCGCGCCGAGCGCCGTATTAAAAGTGCTCACGAGTTTTAGCGGCGTGTAAGCGAAAATATAAATGATAATGGTGATCGCGGTGAGGGCGGCGCTGAGCGCATTGCAAACGAACGCGAGATAAACGACGCCGAAGATCGAGAACGCACTCCCTATGGCGACCGCCTCGGTTGGTCGCATTCGTCCGGCGGGAACGGGACGAGTTCGCGTTCGTTGCATCATCGCGTCGAGTTTGTATTCCCACCATTGATTGAGCGCAGCCGCGCCGGCAGCAGCCGCAGCCGTTCCCAAAACGGTGTGCAGAAGCGCCAGCCAGTTGATCCCACGCTCGGCGCCGAGATAAAAACCGACCGCGGTCGTAAGCAAAACCAACAACGTGAGCCGCGCCTTCACCAACTCGAACAAATCGCGAATGAATGTTGCCAACGCGTTTCGCGTTTCCGGTTGAGTGAATTCAATCGTTGCTGCTTTCATGGATTCCTCGCCTGCAAGACGCGCGAGCACATCGCCCACGCGCTCACCCCAAACGATAACATGACAGCGCCAACAGCGACATGCGCAGTCGCGATATCGGCTGCCTTGTTACTCCAAATCGTGGATGCGCCGAGTGTGAATTGAAGGAAAAACAAGGCGACCCACAAGAGCGACAATCGACGAAGTATGGCGACTTGGTGCGCTTCTTTCCAAACTCGAATACAAAACACGATCACCGCGATGCCGATCAAAACAGCAACGAATCGGTGCGCCATTTGTAACCAGATCTGGAAGGCATCGACGTCGGAAAGTGCGCGCGCGTCACGCCAAGCATTGATTTTGGCAAGCGCCCCCGCGCTTGTATCCGGAATCCAGGCGCCGTTCGCGGTCGGAAAATCGAGGATCGCCAAATCCTTGTGCCGATGCCGCATCGTTGCGCCGAGCGCCAGTTGCGCGTAAATCGCGACCGTCGTCACGCTCGCGAGCGTTTTGAGCATCCGAAATTTCGTCGGATCAACACCAGCACTGATGAACGATCTCCAGAAGTTCGTCCGCATGACCGCGATCACGACAATCAAACCTAGAAACGCCTGCGCGAGACAGGCGTGAAAGATCCCGATCTGATCTTTCAACATCGTGACGCGCAGCCCGCCGAGAATTCCCTGAAGAATCACACCCGCAACCGCGAAGAGGCCGAGTGTTCTAACTGTTTGTCGATTGTCGCTGCGCGACAGCCAGATCGCGAGGATGATGGTGAGAAATCCGACGGTCGAAGCGATGAGGCGGTGACTGTGCTCGAACAAAACGCCACCAATCCATTTCGAAACCGGAAACAGGAACATGTTGTAACCGAAAGTGGTCGGCCAATCGGGAACGGCAAGCCCAACCCCCTTGCTCGTGACCATTCCGCCGCTGCAAATCAACAAAAGCGTCGCGGACGCGGTGAACCAGATAAAGCGATTGAGCCAGCGCGACGATGTCGATCCTTGCGCCACGTTTGTGCGCGTTGAGTTATTCGCCGCTCGGGCTGGCTGCGGGGGGCGCCGGTCTTTGTTCTAGCTTGGAGGCGGGACTTTCGGTTTTCGGCGTACCCGGCGGCGAGGCTGTCCCCGGTGTTGGACCGGCTGCCGGCGGCGCACTCTGCGTCCCGGCAAGTTCGGCCCTTTCTTTCAGCCATTGCTGATAGTCGGCCGGCGAATCGACCACGAGCGTTCCCTTCATTCCATAATGACCGAGACCACAAAGCTGGCCACACACGACTTCGTAGGTGCCGGTCTTGATCGGCTTGAACCACATCGGTATACGCGAGCCGGGAATCGCGTCAGCAGCGATCCGCATGTGGGGCAAATCGAAATTGTGAATCACATCCTTCGACGACAGCTCGATAATCACTGGACGATCGACCGGCACGTGCAATTCGCCCAACACGACGATGTCATCCTTGCCGGCCGGATCGTTTGGATCGATGCCGAGCGGATTGGAGTTCGTGACCAGACCGACTTCGCGTCGGCCGAACTGACCGTCGGGTCCGGGCATGTGAAAAGTCCAATTGAATTGCTGACCGACAACATGAACCAGAATTGCGTCCTGTCCGGCCGGAAATTCGTTTACGCGCTTGGCCCAAAGCGGAATGGCAAATCCGATGAGCAACACGGCTTCAATCAAAACGCAGGAAAATTCCAGGTGCGTAGAGATGGCACTGCGAACCCCGTGGTGATCGGCTTTGGGATGCCGGCTCTTGTGGAAGCGGATGAGAACAAAAATAAAAAAGATCGACCAACCCACAAAGAGCGAGCCCATGAACCAGTGCGCGAACTCGAGGATGTGATCGATCTGGTAGCCGTGCTCAGAAGCATTCGCCGGCTGGCCGAGAAATTGGTTTATCAGCGCGAGGCTATTCATCCTCGTCCAAATCTTCGATCAATTGTTCATGCGGTGGCGTTGGCATTCGACCATGTCGCCAAATCTTGAAACTGAATGCGCCAATTCCGCCAATGACTGACATCACAGCGCCAAACAGAAACCAAATCGTGATCGCCATATGCTCGGTCGACTTGCCGTCCTTCGCGCCGTAACAAAACGGACACGCGCTTGCCTGCCCTGCCGCGACCAACAGCGCTAACGATACGATCGACAAGAGCTTTTTCATGTGATAATCCGGAGGCGTTTCATTTTCCGATAAAACCAGATCCCGTAGATGGTAAGCCCGATGGCGCAGGCGAAAGACGCGATCGCCCCAGCGAGGTAAATAGGCGCGCCTTCGACGAGATTCACCCAAACGCACCAGGCGCCAACCCCCAACGCCAGCAGCGTCGAGAAAATCACGAAGACGATATGGAACGCTTTAAGCGACATTTAACGAACGACGGGGTTGTACCAGGCGAGAAAAGTAAGCCAAAAAAGGCCGAGGACGAAGAATGCGGTGAAGATAAGCACGCGATAGATAAGTCGTTTTTCCGCTGCCAAATGCATGAAGATCGCGGCGACGAGTCCAGCTTTGAGCGTGGCCACGAGCATGGCGACACCGATATTCGCCTTACGGGTGCCAAAATCGACATAGGAGAGCGCGACGGTAATCGCGGTGAACGCGAGCAGTAGCGCGCCGACCGTCAGATAGCCTTTGACGTGCTTCTTGACGTTGTGCGCGTATTCCTCGTGCTCGGCTGGATCTTGCGAAATGTCGGGCGGGTTGTTCATGACTCAGAGCAAATAAAAAAGCGGGAAGACAAAAATCCAAACGAGATCGACAAAGTGCCAGAAGAGTCCAGAGACCTCGACTCGGTTAGCTAGATGTTCGGGATTTCGCTGGTAAACCTTTTTGCTGACCGGGAGCCACATGTAGAGAAAAACAAGAACGCCTCCGAGCACGTGCATTCCGTGCAGTCCGGTGATGGTGAAGTAGCTTGCGAAATATGCGCTGTGCCAAGGGCCGAATGAATCCACTCGGTCCACGTCCTCTTTCCCAATCTTCACCACCTTGTCCGTGGGCGGCACGTAGAGAAAGTGCGGCCGATCGTTCACTGGATTGTTTGGATCCGCGTAAATGGGATCGACCGCGATTTCATACTCCTTAATGTTGGCGTCTTTCAGCGCCTCGTGATTTTCCAAGTGCCCGGTGATCTCGATCCGCGGCTCCAAGCCCTTTTCTTCGCGGCGATGGTTTCCCAAGTACTGTTCGTACTTTTCGCGCACCTCAGGCTTCAGGAACACGCCGTAGTGCTCAAATTTCTGCGGCCATTCGTAATAAAGCTTTACGAAAAGAAAGACTACGCCGCACGTGATGGTAGCAAGCATGTACCACCAGTACGGACGGTAACGACGCATTTTCAGCGAGGCCCACGCCAGCACGACTGTGACCGACGACATGATCAGGATCGCGGTGTTCATCGTGCCAACTGGAACGTTGAGCAGACCGTGCGGCCATTCGCCAGGCTGCGCATCGAGCCGCAAAAAGACGTAGGCGGAGAAAAGTCCGCCGAAGAGCATCACTTCGGAGGCCAGGAACAGCCAGATGCCAATTTTCGCGTTCCACAGACCGGTGTCCGGCCGAGTGGATATGGTGTACGGGATTTCCATTCGTTAATGCACGACCGCCGGTTCGGCCATTCTCCTTGATCGTTCGGCCGGTTCGACCGGTTCGTTCTGCATGGTGAAATCTTTCACGCGTCCGGGCAGGCTGTATTCGTAGGGACCGCGATACGCGATCGGCGGTGTTACGAAATTACCATGCGGCGGTCGGTTCGGCGCGGTCCACTCAAGCGTGGTCGCTTCCCACGGATTGTCATTCACCTTTTTACCATGCTTGATACTCCAGAAGAAGTTGATAATGAACGGAATTTGCGCCAGACCCATGATCCACGCCGCCCATGAGATCGGCGTGTTCCACTGAAAACCGGTCAGGCCCCAAATGTGTTCACCGGCCAGCGTCCAGCCCTGGCCGCCGTCGTACCAGCGGCGGTGCATTCCGAGCATTCCCTGCAAAAACATGGGGAGGAAAATCACGTTCATGCAAATAAGCGACGGCCAGAAGTGCACTTTGCCCCAAAACTCGTTCATGGTACGGCCGGTCGCTTTCGGGAACCAATAATAAATACCTGCGAACAGCGCGAAGATCGTGCCGGGCGCAACGATGTAATGGAAATGCGCGATAACGTAATAGGTGTCGTGCAAATAGAGATCGGCGGAATTAAACGCCAACGGAATGCCAGTCAGTCCGCCGATTCCAAACATCGGCAAGAACGCGCTGACGAAAAGCATCGGCACGTTGAATCGAATCGATCCGCCCCAAAGCGAAATGAAAAACGCGCTGAGGATGATCACTGACGGAATAGAGATGAGCAGCGTCGTGGTTTGGAAAAACGCGCTCACGGTCGAGCCCATTCCAGTCAGCCACATGTGGTGCGCCCAAACAATGAACGACAAAAATCCGATCACGAGCACAGAGAAGACCAGCGATTTGTAACCCCAAAGCGGTTTGCGCGAGTTATTGGCCAAAATTTCGCCGACAATTCCGAACGCGGGCAAAATCAAAACGTAAACTTCGGGGTGTCCGAGGAACCAGAAGAGATGCTGCCAGAGTAACGGACTGCCACCGCCGCTGATGTGGGCCGGCACGCCGTTCACGATCATACCGGCTGGCAGGAAAAAGCTCGTGCCCGCGGTGCGGTCCATAAACTGCATGATTGCCGCCGCCTCCAATGGTGGGAACGCTAGCAAGAGCAAAAACGCCGTTACGAATTGAGCCCAAACGAAAAACGGCAGCCGCATCCAGGTCAGCCCTTTGGCCCGCAACTGAATGATCGTCGTAATGAAATTGACTGCGCCGAGCAGCGATGAGGTGATGAGGAACACGAATCCAAGCACCCACATCGATTGCCCATTAAGAACGGGATTAAACCCCTGGCCTTTATCCGCGATGTCGGCTAGCGGAGTGTAGGACGTCCAACCGCTCTTAGCAGCACCCCCGGGAACAAAAAAACTGGTCAACATGATTGCGCCGCCGACCGCAAACGCCCAGAAACTGGCGGCGTTCACCTTTGGAAAGGTCATGTCCGGGGCGCCGATTTGGAGCGGCACGACGAAATTTCCGAACGCGGCGAACGCCACCGGGACGACCCCGAGAAAGATCATAATCGTGCCGTGCATTGCACCGAGCGAGTTGTAGAACTCAGGCGTCATTTTGCCGTCAGGCATCGTGTTGGCACCGAAGAAATACGGGAGCCATTTGCCAATGACCGGCAGCCCCTGGCCCGGATAGGCCAGCTGCCAGCGCATGATCATCATTAATGAGAAACCGAAAAAGAGGAAAACTAGTCCACAGAGTCCGTACTGAATCCCGATCACTTTGTGATCGGTGGAAAAAATGTATTTCCGCCAGAACCCGAGCTCGTGGTGTTCGTGTTCCCCGGCGTGAGCGTGAGCATCGTGATGTATTTCGAAGGTGGAAGCGTCCATTCGCGAAAATACTTGCCTCCCAATATTGAGAGAGAAAGCCTTATTGCAAAGTCAGAAATTTAATTCGATTCCCTGCCAGGCCGTAGCCGGACGCCAACTGCGCCCTGCTACGCAGAATCCTTGGCGAAGGCAGATCGATTTGCACTCGCCTTTAAGCGGCTCACGTAAGATAGCCGAATTTGCGCAACGATCGATCGGCCGAGCGTTCCAGTCTCGCAATCAGCATCGGGGGAGCGGTTTTCCAGCGGCCCAAGGTGGTCGGCGGAGAAACCTCCGTTTCCGCCACGGAGCGAGCATCAAGGCCGGTACCGAGAAAACGGAGAAGACGCGCCGTGGTCTCGATTGGTTGCCGGCAAAGGTCTTCAAAATGCACCAGATGATAATTCTCGCACAACTTTGTCTCCCCGAATTCCGCAGCTCTCGCGTTCACTCGGTCCCAAAGCAGGATCGACCGGATCGGCACTGGATTGAGCAAGTATTCGAGCGGGTTCAAAACGGCCCGGCCATGTTTGAGCACTTGATTTTGATTGTTCGAGAAAGCCATGTCCCGACCATCCCGCACGATGTGGATAAACTTTAATTCGGGAAACCGCAGGTGAAGGAACGGAAGCAAATAAATACTGCGTGGCGCTTTCCATCCCCAGCGCAATCCCGCCGCAGGCGATGTGGAAAGGTGTTTGGACAGCGCAGCTTCAAAGTCGCTCTCCATCCCCGCCCATTCCCTTTTTCGCAGGCCGCGGCGGCCCGCACGAAGAAATCGATTCGTCCAAATGTTGAAGAATGGTTGAAAAGCGAGCGCGTCCCCGGCTTCGTTCAGGTAAGTTCCGAGGTCGTAGCCGGCATGCCGGGCGATGCGCGCGACCACACGCGTACCTGAGCCACCCGTCGCACCGATCACTAATGGAGCCGATTGGTTCACGCCGACACTTGCCATGGTGAAGGCCGCTGAGCAATATCCTGCGGCTGCCGTAATTTCCCGATGTCGATCAAGAACAACCGCGCGACCGTGTTTCTGGCTTGGGGCGCAAAGCATATCGAGCTAGTCGCGAATTGCATCCGCGAGAGCCGCCTTCCTGATTACCCGCTGTTTCTGATCACCGACGGAGCGACACAGGTCGCGGGGTTGCCCAAAGGTGTCGGAGTTGTCCGACGCGATTCCAGACTCTCCGGCAAAGCCCGGAAAACCGAGTTCTTCAACCGCCTGCCGGATCAAATTCAAACCGCACTGCTGCTCGATGCCGACACGCGCGTGATTGACGATGTATCGCTTGGCTTCGAGAAAGCCGAGAAGCATGGTATTGCAATCGTACCGGCGCCGCATTATTCGCTCGCGGATTTTCGCGACTTTCGTGAAGTGATGTTGAAGGAAGGAGTCACGCCGCGCGGCCAGATGATCTACAATTCAGGCGTGATGTTTTACACACCGCACCGGCCGGACGTGCACGCGGTGTTTGATTTAACGGTATCCATAGCAAAAAAATATTGCGACCGCGTTTGGAGTGATCAGACCTATCTCTCGCTGGCGATGGAGCTTCAGGGGTTCAATCCTTATTGCTTGTCGCCAAGTTTCAACTATCGCGGTTTCGGTGAATTGATTAGTGGTTCGATTCGCATTTGGCATTCGTATGAACCTTTGCCGAAAAACGCCGGGTCGCTCGAAAAGGGTTACCTTCACCGATACGAGAAGGGCAAACTGGTGAAGGCAGTCAAGGTTCCGCTGTGAATGCGGCGAAAGGTCCGCGGATTGTTCTCCACGTCGGCGCTCCGAAAACCGCGTCGACGTATATTCAACGCCGCTTGCGCGCGAACTCGGAACATTTGCGCGAGCACGGAGTTTACGTGCCAATCTTGCCGGCAGTCGCGGAGATGGCGGGCAACGCTAAGCTCTTGCCAACCGCCCTCGGCCAGCGTCCCTCATTGACCTTTCAGCGCGCCTTTCCCCAAATCGACACTCGCGGGCTGAACCCGACGCGGATTATCGCCGAGCTTCTCCAGAAATGGCGATCCGATTCGGAGTCACTGGTCCTTTCGGCCGAAAATCTCAGGCCAATTCACGCGCACCGCCTACGCGAATTGCTTCCGAGCAACGCGCCGTGCGTCGTCGTACTCTTTGTGCGGCGACAGGACCGCTGGCTCGATTCCTATTTCAATCAAATGATCAAAACGAACGAGATCCATGAAAACGTTAGCGCCTTTATTGCGCGCCTGTTGGAAGGAAACGACCAACGATTATGTTGTCCCGACTGGTTCGCGTATTACGAAGCGTGGCGCGCCGCTTTCGGAAATTGCAATATCGTGTTCTACGACGAGGTCGCATCGGATGTTTTCGGTGCTTTTATCGCTGCTGCAGGTCTGCCGCGGGCGCCGGGCGTGAGCGATGTCGATCGGGCCCAGGTTTCACTGAATCTTTACGAGCTTGCGTACTTGCTCGATTTGAAGGCGCCGATCGATTACGCGGATTTTCTTCGTTGCAAGAGCGCCAGCGAAAAAGCGTCGCGGCAGCTCGGTGTCCGTGACACGCGAAGCGTACTAAGTGATTCCGACCTCTCGCGACTGCGCAACGCGTTCGAGGAATCGAATCAGCGGTTGATAACCGAGTTGGGTCGCCGTGAAACTAAATCGCCGCTCGAGCTGGATCAGAGGCGCAATTCCGATTCGTATTGTTCCCTACCCAATTTTTACAAGTCCGAGTCATACACTCGCTATCGGAAACTAGCGGACGCCATTTACGCGCGACGAAATCGCCGTGATCTTTTTAGGTCGCTTTTTAGAAGATTAGGCGCTGGATGAACGCAAAGCCGAACATTTTGTTTATTATGTGCGATCAGCTTCGTTCTGATGCGCTCGGCCGCACCGGGAACTGGGTCAAAACGCCAAACATTGATCGGATCGCCCGCGAGGGGATTCGGTTTTCAAATTGCGTTACGAATTCGCCGGTTTGTCTGCCGGCGCGGATTTCGCTGGCAACGGGACGTTATTCGCACAACACCGGCGTGTGGGACAATTGCCCGTACGAATTGCCAGAAGGCACGCCGACCTGGATGGCAGCGATCCGAGCTGCCGGATATCGGACTAGCTTGTTCGGAAAATCAGCGCTTCATCGACGCGGGCCAGATATCCGCAAGTTCGAGTACATTTTGCATTCCTACGGCCTGGATGATGTGAATGAAATCCGCGGGCCGCGCGCGAGCGCTGAAACGATCTGCCACATGACCGCGCGCTGGGATTCGTTAGGCCTGTTCGAACCCTTCCAGAAAGACATTCAGGAGCGAATGGGGGGAAATAAAACGCTGGTTCGACCGTCGCCGTTGCCCCTGGCTGAGTACTACGACGTTTACGTCGGCCAGCAGGCCAAAAATTACCTCCAGAATTACAACCGCTCCGAGCCGTGGTTTAGTTGGGTCAGTTTTGCTGGGCCACACGAACCCTGGGACACGCCCGAGCCTTACGCCAGCATGTATCGCGCGGCCGATATGCCGGAACCGCGCAAGCGCCCGCCGCTTCGACATAAAGGCCCTACCGGGGAACTGGATCAAAGGTTTGTCGACGAGGATTCAGGCGAGATCGACAACGCGCGGGAGCTGCGTGCGAGTTACGCCGGAAAAGTGACACTCATTGACGATCAGATCGGCGAGATCCTAAAGGCAATCGAAAACCGCGACGAACTAGATCGAACCGTCATTTTGTTTACCTCCGATCACGGCGAAATGAACGGTGACTACGGATTGATTCACAAATCTAATTTTCTCGATCCGGCAGTGCGCATTCCGCTTATCGTTAGCGCACCGGAGACGAAGAGTTCACCCGTGGCGAGCAAGGTTCTCGATCACCCGGTCGAACTGTTTGATGCCGGTCCAACGTTGACCGATTTCGCTGGAGCAAAAACCAATTACCGCCACTTCGCGCGTTCATTGGCACCGCTTCTTCAGGATCCTAGCGTCGAGCACCGAAATTTTGCCCTCACCGAGTTTAAACAGGAAATGATGTATCTCGACCGCAACTGGAAATTAATGCTGAACCGAAAGGGCGAACCCTATCGGTTGTTCGATCTGAAAAAAGATCCTGACGAAATGGAAGATCTTGTGGGCCGCAGAGAACACCAATCTTTGATCGCCGAACTCAAGCGCAAACTTCTCGAGCGACGCGCTCAAACATCGAACGGCTAAAGCTGCGTCAGCTCTGTCCACTCGGTCTGTTCCACCATTTCGACAAGCGCGATTCCGGAGTTTCGGGAATGGCGGTGCCGGCCCGATCGTAATGCGAAGTATCATTGAACAGGGTGAGTCGCGCGCGGGTCGCGTCGCAAAAATCAACAATATTCAGGGCGGCCGGTTTCTGATCGAGGTTGTCCCGATAACGGCGTGGATCGAATCCAAGCAACGAGCTAAGCAACAGCCGAATCGTGGCCTTGTGCGACACAACCAAAATGTTTTGGCCGGCATGTTCCCGAACAAGGTCGATCAAAACCGGCAACGAGCGCGCGGTCACCGCCAACCCGCTTTCGCCGCCAAGCGGCGCGAAAGTATAAGGGTCCTTATCCCATTCCGCCGCTTCGCCCGGAAATTTTTGTTCAACTTCGCGCCGAGTCATCTCTTCCCAACGCCCGTGATTAATTTCGCGGAGCCCGTCGCGCATTTGCACTTCGAGTTTGTGGGGCGCAGCGAGGATTTGCGCAGTTTCAACTGTGCGACCGAGCGGCGACGCATATACCGCCACGATTTTTTCGTTACCTAAACGACGAGCCAATCGCCGTGTTTGCTCACGGCCTTCATCGGAAAGAGCGACGTCCGTCGCCCCAGCAAAGCGATCTTCAGCACTCAACATGGTCGCCCCATGCCGCACCATGAAGACTCGCGTAACCGCCAGCTTCATAGAATACAGATCTTAGATGGACGCGGCCAAATTGCTATCGCTCGATTTCGGGTAATGTCGGGGTCAAAGCGAAGAAAAAAATCGGAATGATCGTCGCCGCGACCGCCGCTGCGATCGTCAAAATGTTCATGATCCAATACAGCACGACATTCGCAGGCCGAAGCGAAAGCCAGAGAATTGCGAGCGGCAACAGAACACCGACGGCGATGCTTTCGCAAACGATAAATCGACGCATTTTCGCTTTTCGACGCCGTTTCGACAAAGCCGTCTCGCCGCCTTGCGCGAACATTTCGAAGGAGTCAGCTTGAGGATTTGAAGCCACGGCCGGCCGCAGATTCTCACGCGCTATCGGAGCCTGAACTGGTGGCGCTGGTCTTGCTACCGCAGCTGCTGGAACGGGCTTGGGCGGGGGCGCGACTGGAACAGGATTTTGCGGTACCAAATTTTCTGGACGGGGCATAATGCGCAGCGGACGCGCGAGCGTCGGGGGCTGCATCTGAATCACGTTTTCTAAGGAGGGCATCAAGGACTCAAAAGAAATGTGCTCCGCGCCATTTCCGTTGTTCGCTGCCGACGACGGATCCATCGCCGGCGCGCGTGTATTCAAGTGCACCTTTGCTTTAAAGGTGGGCGGCAGCGCGATTTTTCGAACTGGCGGTTCGAAGATCCGCGGAGGCGGCGCGGTCGCGCGACGCACCGGTTCTGGATCTTCCCTGCCCATTACCGGCCTCGGGGTTGGCGGTGGCTCCCGTTTGCGACTTGGCAACGCAACAATCGCAGGCTTTTTGCGTCGTGTCTCAACTGGTTCCGGTTCTGACTCAACATTCTTTGGTTTGCGTGACGCCGCGACTGGGCTCGTGAAGTGATCGGGGAAACTATAGGATTCGCTCGGGATCAGAGACATGGCCAGGCTGGGAGTTAAAATCTTTTAGCGATTCCGATTTTTCCAGTCAACCCAAACATCGTAGCAGTTCAGATGAGTTTGGCGGCGTTGCGGCTACATTGGATCAATGACAAGCGAGGCCGCGGCTCGCGCCATCATTCACCTGGACATGGATTGCTTTTACGCAGCAATTGAGGTCCGTGATCGTCCCGCGTTGCGCGGAAAACCGGTGGGTGTCGGCGGCGCCCGGGATCGTCGCGGCGTATTGACGACCTGCAACTACGAAGCGCGCAAATTCGGTGTGCACTCGGCCATGCCGACGTTCATGGCGTTGCAACGCTGTCCGAGCCTGATCGTTCTCCCGACGCGCTTTGACGTTTACCGCCGCGAAGCCGCGGTCGTGCGTGAAATTCTGCATCGCTTTAGCTCCTTAGTGGAGCCGCTTTCGCTCGATGAAGCTTATCTGGACGTGACTGCGGATCGGGGCGCGCCCGGACGGCTCGCGCAAGTGATTCGCGATTTGATATTTCAAAAATCGAAACTGACCTCTTCGGCTGGCGTCGGCCCAAACAAATTGATCGCTAAAATCGCGAGTGCGAGGTGCAAACCGAACGGTCAGTTGGAAGTTACCGTCGAAGAAGTTCCCGGGTTTATGAAAGATTTGTCGGTCCGCGAAATCTGGGGCATCGGTCAAAAAACAGAAAAGCGGTTGTGGGAGCTCGGAGTCAAAACCTGCGGCGACCTCCAACGATTCCCGCGTCCCGAACTTGTCGATCTTTTTGGTAAATTTGGTAGCGAGTTGTTCGATCTCTGCCGCGGAATCGATGACCGGCCAGTCGAACCAGATCGGCCGCGCAAATCGCTCAGCACGGAAGAAACCTTTGTCAGCGATCTCGAAACGCTCGAGCAATGCGAAGAGCGCCTGGCAGAGCTTTTTCAAGATTTGATGGCCGATTTAGCGCAGAAGGAAACGAATCGCCGCGTCACCAAAATCTTCGTGAAGTTAAAATTTGCCGACTTCACCCGGACGACGGTCGAGCGCGCCGGTCTGGAGCCAACGTTACAGGCATTCGGCACATTGCTTGCGGAGGCTTTCGCTCGAACCGGCAAGAAAGTGCGGTTGATCGGCGTCGGGGTGCGCTTTGCCGAGAGCGGGCGCGAAGAATTGCAGCTCGCGCTATTGTAGGGCAACTGCTCAGCCCATCAGTAAGCAGGCGAGGACGAGCGCAATGATTCCGCCGGTAAACAACGCGACAACGGCTATCTCGCGCTTCGTTAACAGCAGCTCGACTTTCCCATTTGGAATTAGAGGGTGTTACTTCCCCAAATCCTCACCGTGCACTCTATATAAAACGCTTATCAGCAGTGTGTTATAGCGAAATACTGGGAACCAAGGCCTCCGCTCAATTTCGATGCTTGGACACTTCTTGGACACTTTTGGGCCCCAATTGCGGCGCGAGCAAAATAGCACGCCACGGCCTGTCAGTTAATCAGAAAGACTTTGGTGCAGACTCTTTCGACCATGTCAGTCGCAATTTTGCACAACGGTTTACGCCTCTCTACTTCGCCCATCGTCGCTGAATCAACTCTCCGGAAGTTTCTAGTACACGAACCGGCCTGAAATTCACACTTGGAGCGCGTCGCTTTACGGCTGGGCCGTCTGTTGTAGCCAGAGTTGGACGATCGCGTCGATATTCCCAAGTCGATAAATCCTGTAAGGTTGGGTATGAGACTTTGGCGGAAGAATGGCGATCGCGTTTTGATGGTCGGCATTTTCCACGGCCCGGAAGTAGGTCCGGCGGTGCTGAAAAACATCTGTCGCGGCGGATTTCGCCGCGTCGCCGTCATCCGTCCTTCGGCCAGGGGCCGGGCACGTGTGGAGCAAGATTTCTTTCTCGCGCTCCGCGCGGCAACGGCTGGCTCGCTGATTGGGCTGGCTGCGGGCCTCTTCGCTTTTTGGCGGGAGGCAATGCTGGAGCAACCCCGGTCCGGCGAGCTGATCCTGCTTTCCATTGCCTTCGCGTTGGCTGGCGCTGTCGCCGGATGGATTGTCACCCGAATGCTACGGCAGCGCGTTGATGGGACGAGCCTGACTCGCTGCACCAGCACAATCTTGCCCGAGGAAGCAATGGTCCTGGCTGAGGTGAAAGCCGACGAGACATCTCGCTTGCTTACGATCTTGCGGAACATCGGAGCGGCGGCGCCGGTGACCTTCGCTTTCCGTTCGCCGCGGCCGTTCCCCGTCGAGACCAGCGCAAGAGCGCCCGACCAGGAGCGACCTTCGAGCCAACGTGTCGCCGAAAATGCAGGGCGCCTCGCGCATTCCATGTCAGTCAGCCGCCAGACGCGGCCGCGGGGGCCCTCCTTTCTGAGTCGGCTGCGCGAGACCGAGCACGCGCTGGAATGGGCGAACGGAAGTCTCACGATGTCGGCCGAAGTGCATCACGCCTTCACCCTTTCCGCCGAGTGGCTGCTTGATAACGCCTATTTGATTCGCGAACAGGTGACCGACCTCCGGCGGAGTCTCCCGGAAAAATATTATGGGGAGCTGCCGCTCATCGCGAGCGGCCCCGAAGCGGGATTGCCGCGCGTTTACCATCTCGCCTCGGAAATGGTGGCTGAGAGCGCCGGGGCATTGGACCCTAATATTATCCAGACATTTCTGGTCGCTTTCCAAGCGGTCACGCCGCTGGACATCGGAGAACTCTGGGCTCTGCCGCTGATGTTGCGATTGCAGTTACTCGAATCCCTGCGCGGACTTGCGCTCCAAGTCGAGCAACAGCAAAGCCAAAGCGAGGAGGCGGATTTTTGGGCGAACCGGCTGATCGGCGCCGGCCGACGCAGTTCGTCGCGCTTGCTCAGGATGATGGAGGCACTGGTGGAACGGTATCTCGAGCCGACGGCGCATTTTGCCAGCGAGCTGGTAGCGCATCTCTACGACGAAGAGACGGTGCTCCCGATGGTGAGCGGCTGGCTGGAACGCCATTTTCGCGCGCCCCTGGTCGAGATCATCCAGCAGGAACATCGGCGCCAGGCTGGGCAGCAAACCGCGCTCGCCGATGCGATCGGTAGCTGCCGGCGCCTCGCACATGTCCAGTGGCGGGAACTTTTCCAGGCGACCAGTTGGGCGGAGAACGAGTTGGCGGCCGATCCCGCTGGAATTTACTCCCAGCAGGATTTTGAAACGCGTGATCGTTGCCGGAGCGCGGTGGAGGAAATCGCGCGATGGTCGAAGTGTTCGGAACAGACAATTATTGACCGAGCGCTGGCGCTGGCGAAAGCCGCAACGGACGAAGTCGCGGAGACTGTTGCCTATTATTTGCTAGACGCTGGCCGGCCGGCGCTCGAGCAGGCAACCGCCGCCAGAGTTCCACTGGGGGAACGGGCGCGCCGATGGTTGCGCGCGGACGCGGCAGTGTCCTATTTCGCAAGCGTCTTCGTGTTGACAGTCGCGATGGTGGCGATCCCGCTCGCTGCGATCGCCGGATCGGTTTCTTCCATCAAGCTCGCACTGCTCGGTTTTCTCGTGCTTCTGCCTGCGAGTGATCTGGCGGTGCTGGCCGTGAATTATTGCGTGACATCGTTCCTGCCACCGCAGGCTTTGCCGAAGATTTCCTTCAAAAAAGAAGGCATTCCCGATGACTGCCGCACTTTGGTGGTGGTGCCGACGTTACTCACCACTCCAGGCGCAATCCAAAGCGAGCTCAACCGCCTCGAAATTCGCTACCTCGGAAATACGGACGCTAATCTGCGCTTTTCGCTCCTGACTGATTTTGCCGACGCGCCGCGGCAGAGCATGCCGGAGGACACGGAGTGCATCGATATGATTGCCCGTGGGATCGAGGAATTGAATCGCCGGCACGGGTCGGGGCACTTCTTCCTTTTTCATCGTGGGCGCTCCTGGAGTGAGAGCGAACAACGCTGGATCGGCTGGGAGCGGAAACGCGGCAAGCTCGAGCAGCTCAATCGATTCCTCGTCGGCGAGTCAGCGCCCGAGTTGGAGGGATATCTCTGTGCAGGCGATCGCGCGCAGCTCGAGGGCATTCGGTTTGTTATTACCCTGGATGCCGATACCCAACTGCTCCGCGACACCGCCCGGCGCATGATCGAGACGCTGGCCCATCCGCTCAACCAGGCGCGCCTTTCACCGGATGGTCGGCGGGTTATACGCGGTTACACGATCATTCAGCCCAGCGTCAGCACCTCCCTGCCGAGCGCTTCAGCGACATGGTTTTCACGCATCTTTGCTGATCCGCGCGGAATCGATCCCTACACGCATGCCGTTTCCGATGTTTACCAAGATTTGGTCGGGGAAGGCAGTTATCACGGCAAAGCCATCTATGAATTGCGGACATTTCATCGCCTTTTGTCGGGGCGATTTCCAACGGCGCACTTGTTGAGTCACGATCTGCTGGAAGGCAGCTACGTGGGTGTGGGACTGGCGACGGATATCGAATTGCTGGACGTCTTTCCGACGAGCTACATTGCGTGGTGGAGTCGGCAGCACCGCTGGATTCGCGGTGACTGGCAGATCATTGATTGGCTGAAGCCGCACGTGCCCGTCGGCGGCGGCAGGGGCGAACCCAACCCGCTCTCCGCTTTTAACCGGTGGAAGATCTTTGATAACCTTCGCCGCAGTCTGGTACCGCCGGCTACTTTTGCTCTACTTCTGGCGGGTTGGTGTTTCACATCCGCGCCACTGCTCTGGACCGGGATTATCGCGGGCCTTTTGCTATGGCCCGTCCTCAATTCTCTTCTCTCGCTTCTATTCCATCCGCCACCGCCCGGCACACGGTTCTGGCGCGAACCACGGGACCGCCTGCTGCGCTCTCTTTTCGCGATGCTATTCCTGCCGGATTACGCGGGCATGGCGCTCGATGCGATCGTTAGGGTCGCCTACCGGCGCATCAGGTCGCATAGGCTGTTACTTGAATGGGAGACGGCGCAAGATGCTCACCAGCGCGCCAAAAATCGACAACGCCAGTTTGTGCTCACCCGGCTTTGGATCCCGGCCACATGCGCGCTTATTCTCGCGGGCGCAGCTTGGTGGGGCACATCGGCATTGATGGGCGCGTGTCCGTTCCTCATTTTGTGGGCTCTCTTTCCTGTGGCGGTGATCCTGATCGATCGCCCGGCGAGGACCTGGCGCGGCGGAATTTTAACGGCGGACGATCGGCGGTTCCTGCGCGGGGCGGCGCGACGGACCTGGAGATACTTTGATGATTTTGTGGGGCCACAAACTTCTTGGCTGCCGCCGGACAATGTCCAGGAAACTCCAACGCGGGAAATTTTTCTGCGCACCTCACCTACGAACATCGGCCTTTGGATGCTGGCTACCGTAGCGGCAAATGACTTCGGTTACATCACAATCGACGACATGGTCACGCGCAATCTCGGCACGCTGGAGATCGTAGATCGGCTCGAGCGTTTCGAAGGCCACCTCTTGAATTGGTACGATCTGAATACGCTCCAGCCGTTGCATCCACGCTACGTCTCGACGGTGGACAGCGGGAATCTGCTCGCCAGTCTTTGGACTTTCGAACGCAGCTGCGACGAACTGGCCACACGCCCGGTCCTCGATACAGTCGCTCTGCGTGGATTAGCCGATACGCTTCGCGTGTTTCGGCAAGTCACGCAGGCCTTAAAGGAACCGGCAGATTATTCGGCGCTTCTTTCACTGGAGAAACTGACCGCAGATCAGCCGGCTAACCTGGAGGGAGTGATCCTGCGTTTGCGCGCGGCTCGAGCGCCCACGGAGGAACTGCTGAGGCGATTCCCCAAAGAGGGAAACGATCCGCGCGCCTACTGGGCGCAACAAATTTCGAAGCAGGTCACTGCGTGGAATGCTGTTGTCGATAAGTATCTGCGGCCAGTGGAAATCCTGATGGCGCCGCCGGCACAATTGATGTCGTTAGGCGACACGGCCCACGAATGCCGGCGCGAGGCGCTCGCTGCTACCTTTTCACTGCGCAACATCGTCATTGAAGGCATCCCTGGGCTCGTGCCGCTGCTCGCGTTTCATGACCGGCGAGAGCAACCCGAGATACCCCCGGCGGTCCGCGAGTGGCTCAATCTTCTCGTCGCCGAGGTGGAGCATTCACGCCAGAGGGGCTCGGAGCAGCTGGCGCGATTAGATGAATTGATCGCACAGTGCCGGCAACTGGAAGGCGGCATGGGGCTGCAGTTTCTTTACGATGAAGAACGGCGGATTTTTGCCATCGGATACCAAGTGGCGGAGCGTCGGCTCGACACGTCATTCTACGACCTGCTCGCGAGCGAAGCGCGCCTGACGAGTTTTCTGGCCATAGCACGCGGAGAAGTACCTGTGGAACATTGGTGGGTTTTGAGCCGCCCTTTTGGCTCGGCCTACGGCCGCCTGCCCCTCCTCTCGTGGAATGGGACGATGTTTGAGTATTTGATGCCGCTGTTGTTCACCCAAACGCACGAAAATTCGCTCCTCGATCGCGCCTGTTACGACGCCGTGCACTGTCAGATCGCCTATGCCCAGGAAAACAACGTGCCGTGGGGCATCTCGGAGTCCGCCTTCAGTGCGCTCGACCGGCATAACGTCTATCAATACCGGGCTTTCGGTGTGCCGGCGCTGGCTTTGAAACGCGGACAGGGAGAAGACCTGGTGGTTGCTCCCTACGCGGCAGCGCTCGCGCTCGGCGTAGAGCCGACCGCCGCGACCAAGAATTTGCGCCAGCTCGCCATCGACGACAGCTCAGCCCTGCTCGGCGACTACGGCTACTTCGAGGCAATTGATTATTCGCGGCGAACCGAACCCGGCGGCGCCGCTGGGATCAGCATTCACTGTTACATGGCGCATCACCAGGGCATGTCGCTCCTCGCCTACGACAATGCTTTAAACGGCAACACGATGCGACGGCGTTTTCTCGCCGACCCACGCGTTCGTGCAACCGAGCCGCTCCTGCATGAGCATATCCCGGAACAAATTTTGCCGACTACTGGTGAGGCGCACGAAGAGCGGCCCGTTGCCCGCAGCATTCCGATCGGCGGCCCGGCGGTCTTGGTCCAAACACCTGATCTTGCCTCGCCGCGCATTCAACTTCTCTGCAACGGGAAGTGTTCGGCCACGATCACGAGTTCGGGCGGCGGCGGCCTGCGCTGGCTGGATTTGGACATCACGCGGTGGCACGCCGACGCCACCTGCGAAGTGCCGGGCCAGGTTTGTTACATCCACGATTTAGAAAATGACACGCTCTGGAGCAACACTCATCAACCGGTGCCAATCCCTCAGCGCCGTTATACGTGGAGTTTTACCTCCGACAAAGCCGAGTTCCGGCGCAGAAGCGGACCGTGCGAGACGATTACTGAAATCGTCATCTCCGCCGAAGACGACGCCGAGGTGCGGCGCGTGACATTGGTCAACACTTCACACAAAACGGCTCGGCTCGAGCTGACGAGTTATCTCGAGCTCGCGCTCGCGCCGCACCGGGCCGATCGGGCACATCCCGCTTTCAGCAAGCTCTTCATCGAAACCGAATGGGTACCACATTGCCAAGCCCTCGTTGCCCGCCGCCGCCTCCGTGCTACGGACGATCGTCCGGTTTGGGTCGCACACCTCATGGTGGTGGAGTCATCGTCCGTCAGCAACTCGATCGAGTTCGAAACCGACCGAACCGAATTCCTGGGCCGGGGGCGTACGCTGGAAAATCCCGACGCGCTCCGTCGCAGGCTGACGAATCGCGTCGGCGCCGTGCTCGACCCGATTTTGAGCCTGCGCCGGGGCGTCACGATTTTGCCCAATCAGCGTTTCCAATTTGCGCTGGTCACGCTGGTAGCGGAGTCGCGCGAAGCAGTCATTGGGCTGGCCGAACGCTACTGTGACTTTCATACTTGTGGGCGCGCCTTCGAGACGGCTTGGACGCATTCCCAACTCGAAATGCGCCGGCTCCGCATTCGCCCGGGCGACGTGCAAACGTACCAACAACTAGCAGCGTTTATTATTTTTCCGCAGCCAGAATTGCGACCGCCGCACGCACGGCTCAGCCGCCGCACCGAAGGTCAACGCGCACTCTGGCGGCAAGGCATTTCCGGCGACGTGCCGATTGTCGTGGTCATGATCAGCCACCTCCACGACATCGAAGTGGTGCGCGAAATTCTGTCCGCGCACACCTTCTGGAATCTGCGCGGATTAAAGGTCGACCTCGTGCTCGTGAGTGAGGAACCGCCGAGTTACGAAGAACCGCTGACCGCCAATCTGCAGCGGCTGGCCGAAGGCCGCGCAGCCCTCATCGGCATGGATCGGCCCGGAGGCATTTATGTTCGCTCGGCGAGCAAGATGTCGAAGGAAGAAACGATAGCGCTACAAGCTGCCGCGCGCATGGTTCTCATCGCAGCTCGCGGCACCTTGCGCCAGCAACTGGCCTCAACCACACCCATCGCGACGAAACCGAAGCTGCTCTCACCTGGTCAGCAGTTCCGCGAAGAGCCCTCCGCGCCGCTCGCCTTCATGAAGCTGAATTATTTCAACGGACTCGGCGGCTTTACCCAGGGCGGAAAGGAATTCGTTATCTATCTTGGGCCCGGCCGCGACACGCCGCTCGCGTGGGTCAACATCATCGCCAATCCGAAGTTCGGCACCTTGGTTTCCGAGGCGGGCGCGGAATTTGTCTGGGGCAGGAACAGCCAAACCGAACGTCTCACCCCGTGGTTCAACGATCCGATCTCCGATCCACCGGGAACCGCAATCTACATCCGCGATGATGACATCGGCGCCCTATGGTCGCCAACGCCCCAACCGATTCGGGAGAAGGACGCCTATCGCACGCGGCACGGGCAGGGTTACACAAGATTTGAGCACAACAGCCACGCCATCGAACAGCGGCTCCTGACTTTCGTGCCGGTCGATGACGCCGGTGGCTTGCCGGTGCGCTTGCAGCGGCTGCGCTTGCGCAACAACTCTTCGCGCCGGCGCAAGTTGACCGTAACCTCCTATGCCAGGCTCGTTCTCGGATCCGACCCGGAAGAGACCGGCATGCACGTAGTCACGAAATGGGATCTGCAAAGCCAGAGCCTGTTTGCCCGCAACTCTTTCGAACTTGAGCTCTCCGAACGCGTCGCCTTCGCTAGCTCCACGCCCGCGCCCGCTTCCTTCACCGGCGATCGCGCCGCCTTCATTGGACGAAACCGCTCGCTGCGCGATCCCGCAGCGATGGGGCACCGGCGATTGACCGGCGACACTGGCGCTGGTTTGGATCCTTGCGCTGCGGTGCAGTTGACGGTCGAGATTGATCCAAACCAAACCACTGAGATTACTTTTCTGCTCGGCCAGGCGGACGACGAAGAAAAAGCGCGCGCTCTCGTGCAACGTTTTCGCGATCCGGACAACGTCGAATCCGCTTTCCAAGAAACCTGCCGTTGGTGGCACAGGCTTCTAAGCACGATCGAAGTGGAAACGCCCGAACTTTCCACAAATTTCTTGCTCAACCGCTGGTTGCTTTATCAGACGCTGAGCTGCCGGCTCTGGGGACGCACCGGTCTCTATCAATCGAGCGGAGCCTACGGATTCCGCGACCAGTTGCAGGACGTGATGGCACTGGTGCACGCCGCACCGCAACTCGCGCGCCACCACATTCTGCGGGCGGCAGCGCGACAATTCCTAGAAGGCGATGTGCAGCATTGGTGGCACCCCGATTCAGGCGCTGGTGTGCGCACCCGTGTCAGTGACGACCTTCTCTGGCTTCCCTTCGTCACGGCGCATTACGTTCGTACCACCGGCGACGATGCGATCCTCGATGAGACTGTTCCGTTTCTCGAAGCTAAACCCCTCGAGGCCCAACAGACAGAAAGCTTCTCCAGTCCGGTCACTTCCCACACGGATGCTACCCTGCTCGAACATTGCCGGCGCGCCATCGCGCACTCGGCCACCGCCGGTCCGCATGGACTGCCGCTTATCGGAGGCGGCGATTGGAATGACGGCCTCAACCACGTCGGACTCGGTGGCAAAGGCGAGAGTGTATGGCTGGCCTGGTTTCAGATTTGTGCGCTCAATGATTTCACCGAATTGCTCGCCCTGCGCGAACTCCACGACGAAGCAAAAGCCTGCCGTGCCCGCGTCGCATTACTCGCAAAGACGGTCGACGCTCAGGCTTGGGACGGAGAGTGGTATCGCCGTGGATACTTTGACGATGGCACGCCTTTCGGATCCAGGGAAAATGCCGAGGCCCGCATCGATTCGCTCCCGCAAACCTGGGCTGCAATTTCCGGCGCAGGCGACTCGAATCGCGTGGACGTCACTCTTCGATCGCTGGAAGAAAACCTAGTGCGTGAGGCCGACGACCTGATCTTGCTTTTCGCTCCGCCTTTCGACAAAACCACCGCCGACGTCGGCTACATAAAGGCTTATCCGCCTGGCGTCCGGGAAAACGGCGGCCAATACACCCATGCCGCCACCTGGGTAGCAATGGCTTTTGCTCGCCAGGGTAATGGCGACAAAGCCGTCCGACTTTTGCGGATGCTAAATCCCGTCGAGCACGCCCGCGACGAAAAGGGTTGCCAACGTTACAAGGTCGAGCCTTATGTCATGCCGGGCGACGTTTACTCGTTAGCCGGCCGTGTCGGCCGCGGTGGCTGGACTTGGTACACTGGCGCGGCGGCTTGGACCTATCGCGTCTGGCTCGAAGAAATTCTAGGATTTCAACGCCGCGGCAACTCGTTTACCATCAACCCGGTCATACCGAAAGATTGGCTTGGCTTCCGTTTACGATACCGTTTCCAGAACACTATTTATCGCATCACAGTCGAGAATCCAGAGCACTGTTCCCGAGGTGTTACCCTCTTGGAATTGGATGGAGTCGTGGCGGCCGACAAAATCGTGACGTTGCGTGACGACGCGCTGTCTCACCAGGTGCGCGTTGTGCTGGGGACCAAATCGCCGGCGTAAGCTAGCTGATTCAGTGCTGCACAGAAATGCTAGCCAAGCATCACGGATCCGCGCGAAAAATCGAGCGGCACGTATCAACACAGCCAGGCACTCTCTATTATTGCGGCCTTCAACGCTTCGATTACATCTGGGGAGAAATACGCCGATCGCCAGTTTTTTCAGCCACGGTCGCGCAGCGTTTTCTCACCGCTTTCCCGTGCGCAGTGAGCGCAACAAAATGTTTTGCCGCCGCTTTCAAGTCCGTGCCCGATGATGCGGCAGCCACAATGATTGCATTGAGGCGCCATCATGTGGATTGCGCATTCGAAGCTGTCAAAAGCGAGCATTTTGCCGTCGCGTTTAATCTCGAATGTTTTGTCGTAGTCGTTTCCGCAGTGTGCACATTTCGCCATAGGTTTTCTCCGGTTCAGTTTTTTGAAATACGTTGCATTCTGGCCGGCACCACAAGAACCGGGCACTCAGCATGCCTTAAGACTCGCTCGGCCACACTTCCCACCAGAGCATGCTGAACACCGGTGCGACCGTGAGTCGACATTGCGACGAGATCGGTTTCACGTTTTCGACTGCGACTGCAGATTTCATCAACCGGCATACCGATCGAGACTTCAGTCCGGCAGCTTACATCAGCGGGGATGTGAAGATCCTTGAATTGTTGCATCAGCTTTTCAGCTGACAGCCAATCTTCCTCAAGAACCGCTGCGACACACTCACGCCGCGGCTCTTTGAGTTTTCTGGACGCACCTTAAAGCCCGATGCTATTTCGGCTCTGTGGCGCGCAACCGCTTCGCGAGAGCCTGAAGGAGCTTCCACGCGATAGCACTGTTCCTTTCGACTAGCGGGTCGAAACTCCCAGAAGGTGAGCCCGTAGCAAACCAAGTCAGTCGCAGCGGTCACCGTGGCCGAAACGGGGGCCGCCGTCTATGCGCTCCGCGTTCTCAGCGGTGTCGCCGATAGGACCTTCTTCGGGGTCGATTTGGCACGGAAACATTTCGGAATTGATTGCCGTTGCGCCGGAACGCGTCGCCGTTTCCTCGCGGAGAATTTCCCAGCAATCGCGGCTCGATTTTCGCCGGCCGGCCAGCCCGCGGTTCTCCTCGGCGCCGTTCTTCACGCGGCGGCGCGGGGGCGTGATAATCAAACCCGTCGGCTTTCTTTCGCACAATGCCGCGACCGATGAAGCGCTCGAGCGAACGCAAATGCCCCTGGTCTTCTGGCGTGACAAAGCTGACGGCATCGCCGACGGCGTGCGCTCGACCTGTCCGGCCAATTCGATGCACGTAATCCTCCGGGTGCATGGGAAAGTCGTAATTCACCACATGCGAGATGCCGTCGACATCAATGCCGCGGGCAGCGATGTCAGTGGCGACAAGGACGCGCACTGCGCCCGATTTGAAATCCTTTAAGGCGCGCAGGCGCTGATTTTGCGATCGGTTCGAATGAATTGTCCCCGTCTTGATTCCGCCGCTTTCGAGTCTTCGCGCAATGCGATCGGCGCCGCGCTTTGTTCTCGTGAAAACAAGGACGGTGTCGAATCGCGCATCGGCCAGCAAATGAATAAGAAGCCCCGATTTCAAATGCGGACTCACTTCGTAAACAAATTGCGTGACCGTGTCCGCCGGATTGGCGCGACGACCAATCTCGATCAGCTTCGGCGACCGTTGAAACTCGTGCGTTAGCTTTTCGATTTCTCGCGAAAGCGAGGCCGAGAACATCAACGTCTGCCGTTCTCTTGGCAATGCTTTGACGATTTGCCGTATCTGCGGGAGGAAACCCATGTCCAGCATCCGATCGGCCTCATCCAGGACGAGAAACTCAATTCCTGAGAAATTCGTTTGCCGCTGTTGCATCAGATCAATCAGGCGACCGGGTGTCGCGACCACCAGGTCCACTTCGGCACGGAGCGCCGCGATCTGCGGGCGTTCACTCACTCCGCCGTAAATCGTTGCCATTCGCAACGACAGATGTTTCGCATAAGCGCGCACATTTTCTTCGATCTGCACGACGAGCTCGCGCGTGGGCGCAACGATCAGAGCGCGCGTTCCGTGTCGCTGCGCGTTGCTGGCCATCAACTTCGTCAGGATCGGCAGAACAAACGCGGCCGTTTTTCCGGTACCTGTCTGTGCGATACCGATGACATCATGCCCGGCCATGACCTCGGGAATAGCGGCGAGTTGAATTGGAGTCGGCTGCGTGTATCCGGCTTCGTGGATGGCTTTGAGGACTTGAGGCGAAAGTTGCAGCGCGTGAAATGGCATGGCAATCGCCACCATCGCCCAACGCACTCAACTCTCAACGCCTCGTCACGCCGTGGGCCCCACGCCTTGCGCATGCGCGGGGAATGAGATTTGCTGATCTCCAGTCCTGTTTGATGTTGTGCGCCAATGCGCAGTTCTGCGAGGGATCGAGCGCTGGTAGTAATATATAAAGGGAGAGCCGGTCGGGCCCGTCCGCGTTTTAAATTGGCGGCTGCGTCGAAACTCGCCGAGAACTTACTTGGTGCAGCAACCCTTCGGGCATTTCGCGCAGGGTGGGCACGGTGGACAAGCCTTCGCCTTTGGTGTCGCTGCGTAGGAAGAGCCAAACGACAACGCCACAGCGGCGATAAGCAAAATAGCCTTCTTCATGCTCTAATTATCAGATGCTCTGCGCGATAAAATGCCCGACATCGAGCGTCGTGACGATCGGGCCATCAATTCGGAAAATGACGCGAAGATCCGCGCTTGTGGACGCGATTCGAAGCCCATCTAAAATCTACCCCATGCAATTAATCAAACTTTCAAAAAGCGGAAATCTCATCGACGCGGACGCAGTTTCGTTTATCGGAATCACTCAAACCAACGCTGGACACGCAATTAAAGTATTCGTCGGCAGTCGCGAAACTGACATAAACGGCGAGGATGCCGACAGCTTTCTCATGTCATTTCACAGTTACACCAAAGCAGACGTGAGCGGTCTGCAAAGGTGGATTCCGAAGCGAGAGAAATCGTAAGACTTGGGTTGCGATTAGAACTTCTATCGACCGTCGATAGCAGTCTTGGATGGCAAAGAAAACAGAACACCGTTTTTTCCACAGATTTGCGCCAGAATTACGCAATAACGCGAAGTCGATGTTTCGATTTCGAATCGCGTTACGGTCGCGCCAGATAATCTCAGCCCAGTCTGGTATAGTCTTCGACTCTCTTGGCGTTCCTACTTCTGAATAAGAAGTTGAGGCGGGGAGAGGTTGTATTCTGGCAATTATCGGCTATAATAAAACTAAGTTTCTCGACTGATTTCACCAAAGTGGTGAGCGGGTTAGTGCAAGCGGACTGGCATAGCTGGAAGCCCGAGATCGGATAGAAAGCGCCCGTTAACTCATTATGAAGTCACATCTCGTCCAAGCCGCGTCCGAAGTTATTCCAAATCAGCAAATCCTCGTGAACATGGTCTCTCGACGCGTTCGACAGCTTTGTCTCGGTCATCGGCCAATGGTGGAATTTGTTCCCGGACTCGGTCACGCCGATATCGCGCTGTCCGAGATCGCCGCCGGGAAATTGTCATTCGAATCGACCCTCGGTCAGAACGGGCAAGGTGCCGCCACCCACGTGGTGGAATTTCCCGGAATCGTGGTCGAGAAAAAGACGAAGAAAAGAGCAGCGTAGCAGCACGGAGCTCGGAACTGGGGAGGTAGGAGTTCGAAGCCAGGAGTTTCCTCACTTCAATCCTCTCCTTGAGGGAAAGGCGGACCAGAAAACAGGAGGTAAGAGCACTGAGCAGCCAAACAAATGCAAAAGAAACATTTAAACACATCTCGACGTGAGCGGTTGTTGGTATTGGTAGACGAATCGAATGTTGGCAGTTCGGTGCGCACCGCCGGACGCGGTCTGGATTGGTTGAAACTGCGCGATTTTTTGGCCGGCCAGACTACTGGACGGGATTTGATCGAGATGGTGGTTTATGCCGGATTGCCACCAGCCATGCCGATCTGGCAGGAAGAGCGCGATAAGAAAAACAAGTTTGCGCAGTGGTTGCGCTCCAATGGATTCATGGTTGTGACCAAAGATGGAACGCCGGCCGAGGAAGGCCGTTATAAGGCGAACGTGGACGTGATGATGGCTATGGACGCGCTCGAGCTTTCGGTGGAGATGCAGCCTGATGTCGTCATTCTGGTCACCGGTGATACGGATTTCGCGCATCTGGCGATCAAATTGAGGCGGCGCGGGATCCGTGTGGAAGTGGCCTCGGTCGCGCAAAATCTCGGTAATATATTAAGATCGGCCGCGAACGAAGTGATCGATCTGGCGCCATTATTTCGGACGTTCGAGCTGATCAAAGTAGAAGAGCAAAGGCTGCGGCCGGACGGAGCGCAGCGACATCAGTCGCAACCAGCGAGACGGCGTCCAAGATTTCGGCCAAGACCGCAGCGAACCTAGCGTTCGTAAACTCGGAAACGGAAAACGAAACGGGAAAACGGGGTCAGATCTAAATATTTGGCTGATCCTCGACCGTTTTCCTCGTGATCCACAGGCGAAAGCAACGGCGGACGCCGGGAGCTGGTTCTCCGTTTTCCGCCCGCTATACCCCGATCCGCGATTTGTGGATCTCGTGCGGCGGCTTCATCTCGACCCCGCGACAGCGTCGAAGGAAGAGGATGGCCTGTGAGACCTCGAAATTTCGTCGCCGAACTGAAGCCGCGTACTATCTAGATGATAGATTCGCCTGAACTCAAGTTCGACATCCGCCAAACCGATTCGGCAAGATGACGTTGTGCGGCAAACCCCGGGGCTAGATTCTTGGGCGCAATTGGGGCCGAAAAGTGTCCAAGCATCGAAATTGAGCGGAGGCCTTGGTTCCCAGTATTTCGCTATAACACACTGCTGATAAGCGTTTTATATAGAGTGCACGGTGAGGATTTGGGGAAGTAACACCCTCTAATCCAATTGTTACCTCACCATTGTTCTCGACCACACCCATCACGTCATCGCACAATTTTCGCACGTCGGCCGGCTTGTCTTCTTCGCTGGCAAATTGCTCGCCATTGAACACGAACTTCTTCTTCACCGCGCCCTCGTGCAGGGCTTTTTCGTAGGCCACGCGGATTGTGCGCGGCAATTGGGAGGCGCTGAAATATTCCTGGCCGTTGTAACGAATCTTGGTCTTCGGCGCGATGCTCACTGCCGGCGGAAAAGATAGCAATATACCTGCCAGCGGCGTTCGCACGGACGCTGCTTGTGATAAATTCCACCCGGTGATCACCGCCGCCGCTCAACAAAGGATCCATGCTTCGGGGTGCAATGTTCGTTTCGATAATCTGACCCGCCAGCTTTATGCCACCGACGCTTCCATTTACCAAATCGAGCCGCTCGGGGTTGCTTTTCCAACGACGTCCGAGGAAGCGAGCACAGTGATTAGAGCTGCCGTGGACGAAAATGTTTCAATTACGCCGCGCGGAGCCGGAACCAGCTTAGTCGGAAATTCGATTGGTGACGGATTAATCGTCGATTTCTCGCGCCACAATCACAAAATCGACAATCTTAACATCGATGAACGCTCGGTCCGCGTCGGCGCTGGGGTTGTGCTCGATCAATTGAACGGGTTCCTTAAGCCGCGCGGATTTTGTTTCGGACCTGACGTCGCGACGAGCTCGCGCGCGACTATTGGCGGAATGATCGCCAACAATTCCTCCGGCGCGCATGTTCCGATCTACGGAACGACCGCCGATCACGTTCTTTCCACCGAAATTGTTATGGCGGATGGCCGAATCGTGGAGATCAGCCCAAAGCACGAAGCGTTGCGCGACGAACGAGCCAAGATCGACAGCCTTGTTCGTGCGCAGGCGGCGGAAATGGCCGAGCGTTGGCCACCGGGATTGTTAAAACGCTGGCCGGGGTATGGAATCGAGCGATTTTCTCGCGCGCCAAACAACCTGAACGAAATTCTTGCCGGCAGCGAAGGCACACTCGCTGCAATTTTTTCTGCGGCGCTTAAGATTTCGCCGCTTCCACGTAAAAAAGGACTCGGTCTGATTTTTTTTGCGTCGGTCCGAGAGGCGATGGAGGCGACAGTAGCGCTTCTCGATCTCAAACCGGCCGCGATTGAACATATCGATCGTCCGCTGCTCGATCAAACAAAAGGGCAACTCCATTTCCAGCCCGCCCGCGATTTGATGGAGCTGGACACGCAACCGTGTGACGCGCTCCTGCTTATCGAGTTTTACGACGATGTCGATGAGGGATTGTCGAGCCTGCAATCCCGCAAACTCGGACTGCGGACAATAATTTGCCGCAACCAGAACGAAATGGATCTCGTTTGGATGGTGCGCAAAGCGGGGCTCTCGCTGTTGACCGGTCGCGTCGGCCCGGCGAAACCGGTCGCGTTCATCGAAGACGCAGCTGTCCGCCCGGCGCAACTTCCCGATTACGTCCGCGGTTTGCAGTCGATCATGAAATCACTGGGGCTCGAAGCGAGCTATTATGGACACGCTGCAAGCGGTTTGCTTCACGTGCGACCGATTCTCGATCTTCACAGCGCGGATGACTTGCAAAAGTTCCGGCGGGTTGCGGATCAAACTTCCGCGCTCGTTCGCCAATTCAAAGGTTCGATCTCGGCCGAGCACGGCGTCGGAATCGCGCGCACCGAATACATGCGCGATCAACTCGGCGACGCGTTGCTCAACGTCATGCGCGAGATCAAGCGCACCTTCGATCCGAAAAACGTTTTCAATCCAGGAAAAATTTTCGGCTTTACCCACAAGATCGACAATCACCTGCGCAGCAATTTCACTAAGCCAATTGCGTTGCCGTTCGAGCCGCGGTTGGCGTTCGCGTTCAAAGACCGATCATTCGTCGGGAACCTCGAACAGTGCAACGGCTGCGGCGGTTGCAGGAAAGACACGCCGATTATGTGTCCGACATTCATCGCGACTGGCGACGAAGTGATGTCCACGCGTGGCCGCGCGAACATCATTCGACGCTCGCTCGAGCTCCACGGTAACGGACACGATCCGTTGAGATCGGCCGAGCTCGACGCTGCGCTGAGCAATTGTCTTTCCTGCAAAGGGTGCACGCCGGAATGCCCTTCGAACGTGAATCTTGCATTGTTGAAAGCGGAAGTGCTTTACGAGCGCTGGAAACGCGACGGCTTGCCGTTGCGCGAACGTCTCTTCAGCAATGTCGATTTATTTGGCCGAATCGCTTGCCTGGTTCCGTGGCTCTCAAATTCGGTTCTCCATCTTCGGCCGGTCCGCGGTTTCATGGAAAAAAACCTCGGCATTTCCGCGAAGCGTTCCTTCCCGCATTACGCGCGCGAACGGTTCGATCGTTGGTTCGCGAGAAATGCGAAACGACACAGCGCGAGTGCGTCGCGCGGCAAAGTGATCCTCTGGGATGACACGTTTGTTCGATATTACGAACCGAACATCGGGATTGCCGCGGTGAAGGTGCTCGCAGCGCTCGGGTTCGAAGTTGAACTCCTGAAAGATCGGAAATGTTGCGGCCGACCGGCTTTCAGTCAGGGAAATCTCGACTCCGCCGCACATGTGGGGCGGCATAATGTCCAGCTTGCGAACACGACGGACAGCGCGGCGCCCCTCATTTTCCTCGAGCCGTCCTGCTGGTCGATGTTCATCGAAGATTATCGTGAGTTGAAAATTAAAAGCGCGGAACAAATCGCGGAGCGTTGCTTCCTGTTTGAGAAATTTGTGGAAGACTTGTTGGAGCGCGAGCCGGATGCGCTTCGATTCAAGGAACGCGAAGCAAACGTGGCGATTCATGCACATTGCCACGTCAAGTCACTCACCAAACCGGAATTCATGACCCGACTGGTCGAACGATTGCCTGGGCGCCGCGCAACTTTGCTAGACACCGGCTGCTGCGGAATGGCGGGGGCTTTCGGCGCGCTTGTCGAAAAATACGATCTGTCGAAGCAAGTCGCGTCCGATTTAATGCGCAAAATCGACAATCAACATGCCGATATCGTGATCGCCTCGGGAACAAGTTGCCGCCACCAGATTCTCGATCTGAGCGAGGTCTGGCCAAAGCACATGGCCGAACTGCTCGCAGACGCGACGGTAGATTAACCTCTGGGCTTCGGCGGCGCCGGTTTCGCAGCTTCGCCCGGTTTTGGAGGCTGCGCTCCGCCCGCAGACGCTTCGCCGGGGAGTTCAGTGTCTGCTGGAACCGCGAGAATGTCAGGCTCGGTGTACGATTCGGGATGGCTCGCCAATTCTTTGCGCAGCGTGGCAATCTGATCGGCAGTCACAGGACTCGCCTGATTTCCCCACTCGCTTCGTTCGTAAGTCAAAACGTCGGCAATTTTTTGATCGGTCAACGTCTTGTCCCACGGTTGCATGACCGCAGTGCCGTATTGCTGTCCTTTCACTTTCACCGGCCCTTGCAAGCCTTTCATCACAATCATCGCCGGACGACGCGAACCACCTGTCGTGAATTCCGAACCAGCGAGCGGCGGATATTGGCCGGGAACGCCCTGACCGTTGGCCTGATGGCACGTCTGACAATTTGCCGAAAAAATCTTTTTGCCGCGATCACGCGGCGAAAGCTCAACCTGCTGTTCTCCGCCGGCAAGACCACCGGCAGTTTTTTTTGCGGGCGGCGGTCCCATAAGCGGATCGAGACCATCGCCGGAAAAATTTCCGGAGTAACGGCCGAGATAAGCGCCGCCCGTAAAAATCGCGAGGCCATAAACGGCGATCAACCAAATTGAGAGGGGTTCGAGTCCGACGCGCGGTTCACGTTTCTCCCGCTGAATCGCAGCGTGCACTTCATGAACGTCGGCGGTTTCGCCGTAGTCCATTCCTTGGCGCGTCAACGATGAGGGATTATGAGGTTGGTCGTTCATTTCTTTGCAGGCGCTGGCGGAGGAGACCCGGCTGGCGTAGCCGGAGGCGAAGCTGCTGGTACCGGCGCCGCGCCTCCCGCACTCCTAACTTCCTTCAGTGGATGCGATTGATGGAGTGACATCAGGTATGCGACGAGACATTTGGCGTCGTAGCTCGGAACAATTTCCCAACCGGGCGGTGGCGCGTCGGGTCCAGTCAGTTGAAGTGCGTTGGCCGAAGGTTCGCCACTAATCTGATGTTTCTCGTAGAGAAATTTGTAGGCCGGCATCGTGGAATCGAGGTTGTCGGGACTCATGCTGCGCGGCGAGTAGAGATGTCGATGATGCCAAGCGGCAGAATAAGCGGGCGGGACTCCATTCGGACTCGGTGTTGGTGAAGGATTCGCACCTGTGGCCTGCAGTGCTGGCAAAGTTGTCGGCGGAGCCGACACGCCTGGTTTAGTAGCGGCAACATTCGCCCTTGGCGCAGGCGATTGTGGAGCAGCCGGCGAAGCGGCCGGAGCAGTTCCAGCTGGCACCGTGGCCGGACTTTCTTCTTCTCCGGGGGCGGCCTTGGCAATGTCCGCCAGGTCGGGACCCATTCGTTCCTGCCCAAGTTGCACCGGTCGATCAAAAATATAATCGCGCGGGGCACTGCGGCGCCCAGCCCATTTTGGCCGAGGCGACGGACCCGCATCGCGCGTACGGTCGAGGTCGGCGGAAACGTAGTCGGGTCGAACTTGCTGGCTGTGGCAATAAATGCAGCCGTTCGCGGCGTAAATACGCCGACCGCGCTCGGCCATTCCCGATTTCGGCATGGGATAAATGTCAGTGCCTTCCTCGTCCATTTGCGGATTCAACGCGCCAATCTGCATGTTCGGAATCACCGTCAGTCCGACCCACGAGAACGCGAATGTTCCAAAAAGCCCGAGGAAAAGTGGAAGGAGTCCTTTCATAAGGGGGACTCCGATCCTTCCGCCTCAACAGGATTCAAAAACGTCGGCACCGTCGAAGTGCGACCCAATCCGAACAACATCAGTCCAAAATGGAACGCGAAGATAAAATGCGAGATCGTCAATAGCAGCGCCGCCAAAGTGCGCCCCCGCAAATACGGCAAAACGCTGGCCGCACTTTCAATGAATGGCATGGAGGGGCTCTGTTCACTCGAGCCCTGAACAAAGCCGCCGGCCAACAACATTAACGACATCAACCCGACGCCGTAAGCCGACGCCCAGAAGTGGAGCTTGATCAGCGTAGCGTAACGCCATTCGCGACCAACCAATCGCGGAACGATATAATACATCGAGCCAAAAATGATCATCGTGAAAAACGCGTAAAAGCCCATGTGCGAATACGCGATGGTCGCTTCCGTGAAATGCACGTAACGCGCCGTAGATCGGAGTGAAATTAAAATTCCGACCACACTAAAAACCGTATACGACATGGCGCCGAAGACGGTGAATCGCAGCGTTGGACTGTAACGCATCACTGGAAAATATCCCTGCATCGTCATGTGATGATTTAATCCAACGGTCGCAACCGGAATGATGGTGAGAATGGTTGCGGCAATACTGGCAGTGATCATCCAGGCCGGAAACGGTCCATCGACGAGGCGTTGCATTCCGGTCCAGCTCGAGAAAAGCGCGTAAGTCCAAAATCCGATCGTCGCTAAATGATAACTGTAGACCGGACGCCCAATTACTTTCGGGATCATGTAATACGCCGTGCCGAGCGCAATCGTCCCGAACCACAGAAAGAGCAGATTATTTCCGTACCACCAGCCAACGGCCGCCTGCAACACCCCTTGCACTGGCGCGACGAACAACATCGCTTGCGCGGCAGCGTAGAGCCATGGGAACCAAAGAAACGCACCAAGCAAATACCATTGCGTGATGTAAATCTGATTACCCCGCCGGAAACGGAACATCAGCACCGCCCAGGACATGATTAACGCGTAAGCGACGAAAAGGACCAGCGCGGCATATGGCGGAAATTCCAACCATTGATAGCCCGTGCTGTAGCCCATCAGGATGGCGACCACGCCAATCAGCACGCCGATATTCCAAAACCAAATGCCGGTCACGATCAGCAATGGATGTCGCAACGTCGTCCGGCAAAGCCGCGCCATTAGCCAAATGGCCGTGCCCATCGCGGCCATCGACGCCCATCCGTAAACCATGATGTTCATGTGCACCGGGCGGAGTCGACCCCACGTAAGGAAACTGACGTCCGCCATCCAATCGGGCGCGTGCAATTTGAATGAAACAAATCCGGCGAGCAGCGTTCCGATTAACAACCAAACCATTGCCGATGCGTAAAACATCAGCACCGGCACGCGCGTCGAAGCATCGATCCGCGCACGCTCGAGCTGTTCTGCGTCGGCGGCTGCGCCTGAAATCGTGGGCTCTTTCAACGATATGCCAGTGGCTGGAGTCATTCGTCAGGCGAGATTGAAATCGTCATTGTTGGGCGGGAGTTGCAGTGGCACTGCGAACCGGTAACGGACTTCCGGAAGGCGCGATTGACGCGGCGGGCGAAGGCGAAACGGCCGGGGCCGCCGGTGATAATTGCGGCGAGACGACCGCGGTTGGCTTCGGTGTCTCGCTCGCCTGCGCTGAAGCTGATGGCGCTGCCGGCAACGCCGCGGCTCCGCCCGGCGCGGCGAGAGCTATTGGCGTGGCGATTGGACCCGCAGGTACTGGTTTTTTGTTTGCCAGTTCTACAACGCTCAATTCCATCGCCCGCTCGACGGGCAGGCGCACCGTGCCCTTGTTCTTGTCGATCCAAGCGTAACCGGTCAGTGCCTTAGCGTCTTCATCGCGCGCGTCCTTAAGTTTTTTCAGGCGATTTTCGGCGCGCTGTTTTTCGTACGTGTCGCCGCGCTGCGCGGGCCCGATGATCGCGAGTGCAATCACACCGAACAGTGCAAACAATAACACCACGCCGAGCCAGGTTGAGAACGGCGCGGGCGATTGAACGTGCTCGGTATCGGCCATTTTCAATTAACTAGTTTCAACGATTCAACCAGGCGCGGGTCACGCACTGGAAAGAGCGATGCCTTGCCAACGATTCGCAAATAAACGAACGCAAGGGTTGCACCGATCCCGATGAGCGCAGCAAAGTCCCACAGGCTCACGTGAAGTCCGGTCCCGTGCAGCGCCGGCAGCACTACCAGATAGATGTCGAGCATCTGCATCAACAAAATCCATCCGGCGACGTAACAAAGCTGGTGCGGATGTTTCTTGATCGAGCGCAAAAGCAAAATCGCGAACGGGCCGAAGAATCGCCCAATCACAAGCAGCATGCTCAGGTACCACCACGATTCGGTGTTTCGAGTAAGAAAATATTGCGTTTCTTCTGGAATGTTCGCGTACCAGATCAACATGTATTGGCCAAAGCCGATGTAGGCCCAGAAAACGCAGAAGGCGAACATCCACTTCCCCATGATGTGGTAATGCTCCATCGTAACGACGTTTTTGAGATAACCGGCGTTGCGCAACGCACTGATCACGAGCACAAGGAGCGACATTGAACTGCCAGCCGCGCCAGCGAAGATGTAAACGCCGAACATGGTCGAGAACCAGCGGTAGTTCAGACCGAGTAGCCAATCGTATGCGCCGAATGTCAGCGACAGCGCGAACAGCGGCAGACTCACGAACGCGACCTTGCGCAGGCGAACCGTGAACAGCGGACCGCCATACTTGTCCTGCCGCACTGAAAAGCGGCGCAACAACTGCGACGCGATAATGAAGAAGCCAAGGAAAACGATGGCGCGCAGGATAAAGAAATTCAGATTCAAGTAAGCGCGCTTCGAATCGAGGTTCGCCTCATTTCCCGGCGCAATATTCATCCAGTCGTAGAGATGATGTCGCAAAAGCAAGATCGGAACGAAAAAGAGGGCCATCACGGCGATGAGCACGGCGATGTTTTCCAACTGCCGTCGCACAACCACCGTCCATTCCGCGTCCGTCGCGTAATGCACGATTGTCCAGAAGAAACAGCCGGCGCAAAGCGTGAAAAAATAGCCAAACGCGAACAGCCAGGAGAAGCTCAATTGCTTCGGGTCAATTGCCGCGCCTGCGCCGCACAGCGCCAGTCCGGCAAATGCGACCACGCCGAGAATTACCGACAATCCGGCGAAGCGGCCGCTCTCGAAATATTCGCCTTCCGGCGTTGGCGCGTTGTGCAAGCGATCGCTCATTTCTTTTTCACCTCCGGTTTGGCTTCGGGCTTCGCTTCCCCCGGTTTGTCCAATTCCGCGCGATGTTCGGGCGGCACGTCGGCGACCGTCCCTGCCTGACTTCGCTGCAAGGCCCGCAAATACGCGATGATCGCCCAGCGATCCTGCACCATGATGTTCGGGCCGTAAGCCATCATCGTGTTCTTGCCGTTGGTGATCGTGTTGAAAATTTCGCCGTCGGCCATTTTCCGGATCCGATCGTCCTGCAGGGTCACTACTGTCGCCAAACCGTACGATTTCGTGATCCCGTTGCCGGTCGCGGTTGCACCGTGACACATCACGCACGTGATGCTGAAACGTTCACGCCCGCGCCGGAGCAATTGCGGTGTGACCGGAATCGGAATTCCGGTTCCCCAGTAGTCGCCCATTTTCCCGGTGTCGATGTAATCGGTCCCGACACTGAATCCGTGTGGCATCGTATCGACCGCGCCGACAGGTGGTTGCGGGTTTGGCATTTCGTAACCGATCGGCACCGTTTCATTTATCCGCATCCGCGGACCACGGCCGTCCGCGAAAAAGTTGAGCGGCGATTGGGCGCGCACTTTCATTTGCCGTACCATGTCGGGGAAAATTTCCCACGGCTCGTTGGTGGTTTTTTCTCCGCGAAATCCGAGCACGGCCACAGCCGCGATCGTCACTAAGAGAGAAATTAAAAGGAAGGCGCGCAGAAACATCGCTTTAGTCCTCGTGCACAATGGTGATGTGTAGGCCGCCGCTGCGCTCCAGTAGTTCGTGCGCTTCGAGTTCGGTGAATCGCGGATCGCGCGCTTCGATGACGAGAAAGAATCCGTCGTTGGTCGCGCGCCTGAATCGTTCCCAGTTGAAAATCGGATGATGCGGTCGCGGCAGCCCGTTCATGATCAGCACGGCGAAGAACGCTGCGAAGGCGGAGAAGAGCACGGTAAGCTCGAACATGATCGGGAACAATGCCGGGACCGTTTGCCAGTCCCACGGTTTTCCGTGAACGATGAGTCGATAAAGTCCCCAGGTCGGTCCGAATTCGACGAGAATGGCGGTCAGCAGTCCGGAAATTCCGCCGCACAACACGACCGCGCTCAGCCACGATTTACCGAGTCCCATCGCGTCGTCCATTCCGTGAATCGGAAATGGCGAGTGCACGTCCCAACGCTTAAATCCGGCGTCACGAACCATTTTCGCAGCTTCATAGAGCGCAGCGGCGCTTGGATATTCCGCCGCGATTCCGTAAACCTCGTGACCGTAAGGCGTTTTCATGCGCGCTCCATTCCTCCGGCTTGAACGGGATGATGACCGTTAGGCGAATGCGCATGTACGTCCGCTTCCGGCAAAACAATTTTCACTTCCGACATCGCGATCATCGGGAGGAAGCGCACGAACAACAGGAACAGCGAGGTGAAAATTCCGAGTGTGCCGATGAACGTCCAGATGTCGACCCATGTTGGAATGAATAATCCCCACGAGGACGGAATGAAATCGCGATGCAATCCGCCAACGATGATGATGAAACGCTCGAACCACATGCCGGCGTTCACGCACATGCAGACGAAGTAGACTACCAGAATGTTGCGGCGGCACCAGCGGAACCAGAACAGTTGCGGCGAAAGCGCGTTGCAGAACAACATGCCGACCCACCAGTACCACCAGTACGGACCGAGCACGCGATTCCAGAACGCGAAGCGCTCGTAAGCGTTGCCGCTATACCAGGCTACGAAAAACTCCATTGTGTAGGCGTAACTGACGAATGAGCCGGTCAGCAAAATGATCTTCGCCATCTTGTCGATGTGCTGCGGCGTGATGATGTCGTGAAGTTTGAAAATCGCGCGAGCTGGAATGAGTAAAGTCAGCACCATCGCGAAGCCGCCAAAGATCGCGCCCGCGACGAAGTAGGGCGGGAAGATCGTCGTATGCCACGTAGGCAGGATCGACGTCGCGAAGTCGAAGGACACAACGCTGTGCACCGAAAGCACGAGCGGCGTGGAAAGGCCGGCCAAAAGCAGATACGCCATTTCGTAATGCCGCCAGTTGCGATTCGATCCGCGCCAGCCGCACGCGAAGACACCGAGCAGGAACTTTTTGATCTTCGTCGTCGCGCGATCGCGCAACGTCGCGAGATCCGGAATTAAGCCGGTGTACCAGAACAAAACTGACACCGTGAAATAGGTTGAGACCGCAAACACGTCCCACATCAGCGGGCTGCGGAAATTTTGCCAGATGCCGTAGTTATTTGGCAATGGCGCGAGATACCACGCCATCCAAACCCGACCGACGTGGACGCCGGGGAAAATTGCCGCGCACATGACCGCGAAGAGCGTCATCGCTTCGGCCGAGCGGTTGATCGAAGTCCGCCATCTTTGCCGGAGCAAATACAGAATCGCGGAGATGAGTGTGCCGGCGTGCCCGATACCGATCCAGAAAACGAAGTTAGTGATGTCCCACGCCCAGCCGACCGGATGATTCAATCCCCACGTGCCGACGCCGGTGGAGATTTGGTAGCCGAGACAGAACAAACCGAACATTGCGATCGAGCCAGTGATAGTGAAACAGACCCACCACCAGCGCGGCGCCGGTTGTTCAACGACGCCGGAGATGCGCTCCGTGATCCAACTGAAGTTGCGGCGATTCAACACCAGGGGCGCGCGTTGGAGCGGACGGTCGAGGGAACCTCCCGCCGCGCCTTCAATCACATCTCGTGTTGTCGGTATTTGGTCCATCGTTGGTTTAGATCGACTTCGTCACGCTTTCTCCTCCGGACTAGCGACGGCGATGTTGCCCGCGTCTGGCATTTTCGGATTCGGATTACGAATTCGTCCGAGATAACTCGTTCGCGTGTTCACATTCAAGTATTCGAGCAGCCGGTAGTTCCGGTCCTGCTGCTTCATCTGCGAAACTTTGCTTTCCGGATCTTTGATGTCGCCAAAAGTGATCGCTTCGTGCGGACAGGCCTGCGCACATGCGGTCGTGAACGAATCGCTCGGAATTTTCAGATTGTTGCCCGATGCGCCGGCGCGAACGTGCGCCGCGATTTTCGCTTCTTCTATCCGTTGCACGCAGAATGTGCATTTCTCCATCACGCCGCGCATCCGCACCGTCACGTTCGGGTTTTTCTGCATTTTGGTGATGTCAGGCGCACCCTTTTCGGTGAATGGCGCGATGTATTCGAGATAAATTCCGAACTCACCTGCGATTTTCTTTTTGCCGATCGGCCGCTGGTTGTAATCGAAGAAATTGAAGCGGCGGACTTTGAACGGACAGTTGTTTGCGCAATAACGGGTGCCGACGCAACGGTTGTACGCCATGACGTTCAGCCCGTCCTCGCTGTGGATCGTCGCGTTGACCGGACAAACGGTTTCGCAAGGCGCGTTCTCGCAATGCTGGCACATCATCGGTTGATGCACCATTTCGGGATCTTCCGGAAACTCGCCGTTGTCTTCGTTGAACGGCTTCGCGCTCGCATAATAGCGATCGATTCGGATCCAGTGCATCGCGCGTCCGTGCGACACCTGTAATTTGCCAACGATCGGAATGTTGTTTTCGGCCTGGCACGCGA
>Ga0306924_10000195_pt1 | contig 47197 bp, 66 predicted proteins | sample sta12Can44000111_FD_203756 | JGI IMG/M metagenome (GOLD analysis project Ga0306924, IMG submission 203756) | Lab enrichment of tropical soil microbial communities from Luquillo Experimental Forest, Puerto Rico - statanox.12C.anox.44.000.111 (v2)... | ecosystem: Environmental > Terrestrial >... | reverse complement strand
AATCTTCGGTCAGCCTAACGAGAAAGAGATAAGCCACAGGCGGGGCCGGTAGCAAGCTCGCTGAAGTTGCCTCGCAATGGGACTGTTGGCTTCATCGAATGGTTAGGTCTCACGCTTTCCCCGCCAACAGCTGCATAATGACCCCGGCTCTCATGACTGTCACACATGCGTGCGCGCCCGGGGGCGAACCAGCCTCGTTGACGAATAACATAGATCACATCATCAAGTCGCCGCCGTTGATGTCGAGGGACGCGCCGGTGATGTAGCCGGCGGCCTCAGAGGCGGCGAAGCAAATCAAATCGGCAACTTCGAGCGCGGTGCCGAGGCGCGGTACGGGATAGCTCACGGCGAGACGTTCGAGCAACTCGTCCGAGGCATGTTCACGCGTCAGCTCGGTATCGATCATACCGGGGCAGACGGCGTTCACGGTGATGCCGAACTTGCCGAGCTCCTTCGCGGCTGCGCGCGTCAGTCCGAGGAGTCCGGCCTTCGATGCCGTGTAGTGCGCACCGCCGAGCGTGCTCACCATCCGGCCGGCCGAGGACGAAATATTAACGATGCGGCCGTAGTGCTGGGTGCGCATTGCCGGAAGCACGGTTTTCGTCATCAAGAACGGCGCCGTGAGGTTGACCTCGATCACTCTGCGCCATTCCTCGGCGGTGAGATCGGAAAACCGTGTCGACAGCGGAAGCGCGGCGTTGTTGACGAGGATGTCGATCCGTCCGAAGCGTTCGAGCGTGCGACGCGCGATCTCGTCAGGGACGCCGTCCGCCGCCACGTCGCCCGGCACAGCGAAGGCGCGCTCGCCGATTTCCTTCGCCAGCGCCTCAGCGCGCTCGCGGTTGCGGACGTTCACCGCGACCGAGGCGCCGCGCTCGTGCAGGCGCGCTGCCGCAGCCCGTCCGAGGCCGCGCCACGCACCGGTGACGACGGCGACGCGCCCTGCAAAATCAGCGTTTTCCATCCTGAGAATTGTTTCACCGTGCCCGAGCTCCGCGCACGTTCACGGACGCCGCGATCAAGGCACCGAAGATAATGATGCGGGACAAGGCCTGCGATTTCGCCCTGGGGTAAAGAACGCCCGGACTTAACTGCGCTGGAGCGATTTTACTATTCATGGGATAAACTTCGCCTAACGAGACGGAGCTGAGCCACCGCTGGCGGCGGCGACCATGACTAACATCGACAACCGTTTCATAAACTAAGTGCAGGCATCGCGACGGCCAGCGGTTGGCTGCAGCGATTGGTTAGATCGTTTGAGTAATCGTATCGTCTTCGGATAGTCTTTCAAAGCCATTCCGTAAGGAGTAGGAGTTTGCTCCACAAGAATATCAGCGCCACGTCTTCCCTGCGCGGCGTTATATCTAGCTTTGTGGAACTGAACGCCGCGGTGACGAAAAACGCCGCAAATCTCATCCGGCTTAGCGGGGCCGGTTTTCGACGACATTGATTTTCGTAATCGTCGGCCACATAAAACTCCGGCCAGTTATTGACGAGTTCGCGGCCTAACGAGCCAAAGCTTGGTCGCTCCCTTTGCTCTTCATTCTGTATAGGTGATCGGCACTCGGACCCTCGATACCGTTCCGGGTTTGAACCGCCACTGTCGAAAAGCATCGGTCGTGCTTTTATCGAGAATCTTATTACCAGTGCTTTGCTCCATGGTCGCATCGGTTACTCTGCCGCTCGCGGCATCAACCGTCATAACGCAAACCCCGTCGCCGGTAATATGGTAGTGCTTCGCTTGGTAGGGGTACACGGGGAGAGGGGCGCTAACGGCCTCAGCTTTTGCAGACGCTAGGGACGTTAGACCGTCCGCAACCGCCTCGGGTATCGTCGCTGGAGTTGCGTGCCTTTTTACACTAGTTCCTTGTTTTGCTTTCGGCGCGGGAGTTACGGGCTCTCCCGCACTCGGCGTCTCCCCTGGGATCGGAGCGGGCTTTTGATGTTCTGGTGCCCCTGCCCAAATTTCCAGGGTCGGGTTTTCCGGGGCCGGTGTTGGCGTTGCCGTCTTTGAAGGTGCTGCAGAGAGAGTCATCGAGGTCGCATCTTGAGCTTGTGCTAATTGTGACATCGCGAGCGCCAGACCAAGGGCGGCCAAAAGAGGCGGCGGAAACAGTTTGGGTAAGAGTCGCAGACATTCCAGGACTGTATCGTCACACCATCTCGGGCCGGTATTACGCATCACTGTTTCACCTTACGCACGCAAGAAGGTTTTCAAGCCGGTTCGCAGAGTGGTTAGGAGGTGGTGTTGATCAGGGGCCGTTGGCTTCATCGATTGGTTAGATCTTCGTGCCTTCACTTGTAAATCACGGCGTGCGCATGTTTTTTCATGATTTCCTCGTCTTCCTTTTTTGACAGAGGCACAACTTTCTCTCCCTCACGAACAGACTCCGCACGCATGTATTCCTCGAAACCCGGAGCGGAAAAAATGTAAATCACGCTAATTGGGTCGTTTCCGATATTGTTAACGGAAATCCATGTGTTGGCTGGGATGAAGACAGTGCCACCACCATGCACTTCTCTCACCTCGTCGCCCAAAGTCACCTTTGCTGTTCCGTTCTGAAAAAATAGGATTTCGTCCGAACCCGGGTGTCTGTGATTCTCTATTTTTCCGCCAGGTGGCAGGTCCTCCGTCCCAAAGACCAAATGCGATGAACCACCATTCTGTGGGTCGACTTTTAATATGAACGGAGCGGGTTGGCCCAGCCAGCCCTCCGCACCCTCGATAGGTCTCCATACCCGGCGCTCGCCTTCGCTCTTCTCCAAGATGAGTGGTGTCAGCTTGGCTATATCTGCGGACGCAGAGGGTTGATGGTTGAGACAAAACAGTACTAAACAAAATAGGATACACACGCTAGCAGGTCGCATAACACGCTCCTTCATTCGTTTTTGCTTGGTAGGTTTACGATCTACCGAGACAGAGATAAGCCACGGCAGGGTGTCGTGGCAATCACGCTTGCGGTCGTTCGATGAGGGGCCGCTGGCTTCAATGGAGAAGAAGAAACGCCGCCTCCCGCTATGATGTAACCACAGAGAAAGCGGCGTCTTAATCCCCTCTAACGCAAAACGCTAACGCAAAGTGGCGTTCCTTTACAAGCGTTGGTGTCTCCTCTTTTTTCCTATCTACGTATAGGTCGTAACCTTAACTCACTGGCGCATCTGTTCCGTGGCGGTTGCCGGTGGAATCGCTTTGATTGAGGACCTGAGCGATCCTCGCTCAACTCCCGGTGCCTCGTATGATTTCCGACCGTTTCGGAAAGGCCCGATTTCGATCACCGTCATGGACAAACTCTAGTTGACGCCTACTGCTACCCCCGGGGGGGCGGATGCGTGCGAGGTTTACGGCTGTTCAAAGGCGAAGCGCAGTTAACTTAGCTGGATTTCCGGTGGAACCTCCGGATTCATCAGTGAAGCGCCGCCATCGGCGAAAATCACTTGCCCCGTTATCCAGTCAGCTTGGTCTGAACAAAGGAGCGTTGCAACGTTGCCGACATCTTCTGGTGTTCCCAGACGCCCCATTGGAGTCCACCCACGTCCGTGCCAATTTCTGATTAGATCTTGGGCCTGCTGCGGCAGCGTGTTCAAAACGCTGTCCTCGGTCCATCCAGGACTAATCGCATTCACCGTGATGCCGCGCTTGGCGAGGGTCACGGCAAAGTAGCGAACAAGAGATTCAAGCGCCGCCTTGGCTGAACCCATCCCAACCCAGGGTTGCCACCCCCCAGTACGGCTCCCCATGGCATAAGTGACAGCAAGGATTCGGCCCCCTTTACCCATTAAAGAAACCGCCTCACGGACCCCGACTAGAAACGCCTTCGCCTGCGAATCAAATGCCGCGTCCCACTGTTCGAGCTTGACGGCCATCGGCGCATAGTAGAAGGCGGCTGCTTTCCGGTCGCGCATTGCTGATGAAGATGTCGAGCTTACCGAACTTCGCCCGGACCTTGCCGAACATGGCGCTGATCTGTTCCGGACGCCTCACATCGGCCTGTATAACCAGACCATCCGAGCCGCGCTCGCGGACCTGTTCAAGCGTGGCATTTGCGGCAGCGTCGTTTTGGTAGAAATGGATCGCTACCTTGGCACCGCTGGACGCTAGTTTCAGCGCGATTCCTCTACCAATGCCACGGGAACTTCCGGTGATCAGAGCGTGTTTTCCATTTAAGGACATATCGACCTCCCCAGTGTCCAGTCTAACTAGGAAAGAGATAAGCCACGGGCGGGGCTGGTGGCAAACACGCTGAGCTTATTTCGCAATGGGGCGGTTGACTTCATCGATTGGTTAGCACCGGCTCACTCTTCGCCATCATAATAATCTGCCTCAAGCATCCGAAAACTCTTGCGCTGTGGTTTCGTGAACCATTTGTCGCTGTCGGGATAATGCACGACGTCGGCAAGCGCGTGGTCGGCGATAACATAATAGGCCAAGTCATCACTTCCGACGTTCCGAAGCTGGTGCGCTTCCCTTGGCGGATGGATGAATATATCGCCAACGCCAACGACCACTGTCTCGGTTGAAGTCCGCACCTCACCTTTGCCGGAAATAATAACGTAAAGCTCCCACTGCGCCGAGTGCGAATGAAAGGGCCAAGCGGCTCGATTTGGTGGAACTCTGACTAGTTCCAAGTCAAACGGGTGGCCACCGCCAAAAACCCCGACATCCTTCAAACCACCAAGTGCCAAAGAAATATGCTTCCTAAATACTGAAAAAGTGCCTTTGGGCGAATGCTGCGCTGTCTCGGAGACTTGTGAAATGTTAACCTTTCTCACCGCGCTGACGCCGCCTAACGAGAAAGAGATACGCCGCGGCGCGGTCGGTGGCAAACACGCCAAGTCTGCTTCGCGATGGGGACGTTGGCTTCATCGGTTGGTTAGGCAGACCTCTCCGTACGAACTACACACACGCGTTGCGCGAAAAACCACAACGCGGCAACGAACATGAGATTAAAAACCAGTCCCAAAATACCCACTTCGGGACCGAATATGGCGGTGTCTCTGACACCGAGAGCGCCCGTTTTGCTTCCGAAGCCAAAAAGAGCGTATGCACCTCCATTCCACAAACCGTGACTTACACTCGTGACAACCACAGAGCCCGACATCCACCGAAGAACACCCCAAATCGCGCCGATTACTGCAGCATTGACAAGATAAACAGGGATCTGTGCCACAGGCGGGTTGAAGCCCGTGTTGAGAGTCACTGCTGAAATGTGCCAAAGCGCGAAAGCCACGCTACTCCAAACTAGTGCCTGACGCGCTGGCTTACCGGCCCGTTCGAGCGAGGCCCAAAACCATCCTCTGAAAAAACCCTCCTCGGTTACAAGCCCGACCAAGGTTGTGGATACGGAGATGAGCCCAAAGTTTAACCAGGCCTTCCCCCAATTAGTGTGAGACAGATCAATGCCTCCCAGGGCTAGCGAAACAAGAGTAATACCGCCAATGACGGTAACGGGATAGAAGACCGTGAGTCCGTAGTGGCTCAATTGGCCCCACACAAATCCCATACGACGTCGTGACACATGTTGCAGGTACCAAAAGAGCAACATCAACGGACAAAGAGGCAAAGCGCTAAACGCGGAGAGGCCGGTCGCATCCATCGTTGCCGTGATCGCAACGGCTGCGACTACGCCGATGATCGGCATCGACAGCGACAGCGCTGCCCAATTCATCGCGGGTGGCATCTCTTGTTGAGATGCAGGCGAGTCTGCCCTCGGATTCAGAAAAAAATGCGAGAATTCGCAGGCCGCTGCCTAACGAGAAAGAGATAAGCCACGGGCGGGGTGAGTGGCAACCACGCTGAAGTTGCAGCACAATCCGGCCGTGCGCTTCATCGATTGGTTAGGCCGCTTCACCTGCCAGATGCGGCACCCTTAGAATCCGGGATAGCGGCCCAAATAAATAAGAAGGACATCGATAGTGTCCTCAACGCCATGGGCGATTATCGGAGCGAGCAGGTTTCGATTCGTCGCGAAGTACAGGGCCGCTAGAACCGCCCCGTCGATGATGTTTTCCATTACTCCGGTCGGCCCTTGCTTGAAATGGGCGAAGCCGAATAGCAGCGTGACGAAGATTGCTGCCGCGACCCAAGCGTTTTTTCGATTCGCCAAAATTCCGGCGAGCCGATGCGTGAGATAGCCGCGATAAACCGATTCTTCGCCGAACGCGGCCAGCCCCCAAGCGAGAACGACTCCCAGAATGAGCAATCGCGTGTTCCCGACAAGTCGTTGCAGCGAGTGGAGATCGCGCGAAGATTTTCTTCCGGCGGGAGCTGACGGACTGGCCTTCACCCGATGGCAAATATGCCATTCACAAGGTATTTTCGGATGAATACACCGACCTGGATTCCACGGTGACGCGCTCGGAATTGATCGAAAAAGCCACTGGGCGCGTACTCAAGGATTTCAGCAAAGACGATGAAGGTGCCGGTAAGGATCGCGAAGGGCGGATTTTGTGGACCGACGATTCACAACGCTTCGCGGCCTACTCCCGTCGGCAATTTTCCGGTCACACGACGGTTTATCAAATCGCCGGAGGTCAGGTTCAAACCGTGACTCTGCCGGTGAACGATCCTCCTGGCCGCAGCGCGGATGCAGAACTCAAGGGCGCGAAGGGCATCTCTACACACATCGAGCCGGTTGGTTGGACCACGCCTACGACACTGGCGCTCGGTCGCGAGGACTAGGCCTCCCGTAAAACTAATCCAGCCCAGCTTAGATTGCCATTTGTTCGCTCCACTATCCGTTGCGCCTGTAGGACTAAGGTCGCATTGACTCGGAGGGAATTTCTTCGAAGCTCGACGCAACCAAAAAATCTGAATCGGGGGCACGGTAAGAAAGCCCTCCTCTCGGTGTTTTCTTCCCCTCTTTCAGACCTGTGCAGTCGCAGGGTCAACCACCGAGAGAATATTAGACAACCATCATTCGATGCGTTCAGAAACGTGCGACAAAAGAAGACTGCATAGTCGCCTCATCTTTTCACATTTTCCGCTCCGTGTCGTTGAACGGAATAACGCGCTCGATTCTGCCGCTTGCGTCTATAATTCTAATTCACAAATTCCGGACCATGCGAATTACGGCAATAATGCTCGAAATAATCGGCCAGGCTGAGATTACGCTGATTGCAGTGAAAGCGGAAAACTCAGCGATGTAATCTCGACGGTTTTCCCCGGCCAGGAATTCACCGCTTAACTTGTGAAAAGCCTGCGACTTCGTTGCCGGAGCCGTCGCACGTGCACTCGGCTTGGCATCGATTGTCGTTTGGAAGAAGTAATCCGTTAACGGAAAACTCTTATCCTTGCGCGTCGAGCCGGTATTGCCAGGCGAACCGCGCTGCGTGAGTTGAGATGTTGTTTTCATAAAATTTTTTTCCCGAATTCGGTTCGAGATGTCCGGTGCAGAAAATCCGCACGTGGTGAGATTCGACACTGGGGTGCCCGGAAGGCGTTCGGGGTCTCCAACTTGGCGAGATCCAACGCGTCCTTATCCGGCCTGCCCGGCACGGACTGACGCCTTGGTCGTTTTCATCTACATGCTCAATTTAGAGCTGTTTGCGTGCCTGTCCATTGTTCAAGAGCAGCAATATTCATAAGTTCTTATCGTTGTGTAAGAAGCGATTATGGATATTTCGACAACTCTTACTTCGGAAATGCTCGCCCGCAATCCGCTGCCTAACGAGAAAGAGATAAGCCACGGGTGGGTGTCGTGGCAAACAGCCTGAGTTCATTCGCTCTGGGGTCGTTGGCTTCATCGATTGGTTAGATGCATGTGTTGAGTTCACTTGGCGCGTGACCACGTCTCCGTCGCTCCCGTGTCGAAACCCAACACGAGCGTGTCAGAGGTAAGCGCCGCCACACGGTAGGTAATCTTGTCACCGCTCTGCCAAACCACGGTCAAGTGATGACCGTGCAGCTGCCACGTAGCACTCATCGAATCGTGAGAATTGAATCCAGTGCGTTCGCGAACGCATGTGTGATCAGGCTGAAAACTGAATACCGCCCAAGCATCGATGTCGCTGAACAACCACTTGCCGATGAGTTTCGATTCCAGCGGGCCAGCATCCGCGAAGCTGGTCAACGCGATCAGTAGCAGTAACGCTATCCTCGACAGCATCTAACGAGACCAAGCTGAGCGACCGCTGACGAGAGCGCAAGTTTTCATCTCAACTGCTCAACGACTCAACATCGCAACTTTGTTTTCGCCCGGTCAGCGATTCGCTCCAGCGTTTGGTTAGGCGTCTGCCGGTGCGCTGACGCAAAAGTGCGCGGAAACAACCGAGTAGGCTTCTCGCCATAAGCTCGAATCAGAGAGTCGAGTTCATCAATAACAGCTTTGCGAACCGGCGGCTTCTGCGAGCGTAAGACACGAGCGAACGGTCGATCGCCCCAGCGCTGCAACAAACCGAGCAGGATGACACAGTGGCCCTCCGCTGCGGCGCCATCGAACCAACCAGTGTCGGTGAAGCGAAAAAGCGCGGCCAAAGCTGCGGGATCCCCAGCGATAGCGCGATCAAGCGAATGTGCGTAGTCGATTCCGGCGTGCTTTCCAGCGTCGACACAAGGACCAGCGGCCCATTCCCGTAGCTGCGCTGCGGTAGGCGGTGGATCGAGCGCAAGCGCATCCTGGCTAACCGCACAAAGCAAAACGACTGTCGCTACACGCAACGTGCACATGACGTCTAACGAGAAAGAGATAAGCCAACGCAGGGTGTCGTGGCAAGGTTGTTCGCGATCATTTGGTGATCAGGGCCGTTGGCTTCATCGATTGGTTAGGCGTCACTTTGCCTCACACCAAGCCAGCGAGGAACTTGCCTCTTGTAGATCTGCCAACTGGCGCCATACCTCTGCGCGAGCCACGGCTCCTCACCGAAGACGACGCGCAGGTGGAATGCGATGGCGATGAGCAGCGCGTAGGCGAACAGATCCATCGAGGCAAACGAGGCCGCCCATCCCAGCAGGGTGAGCAACACGCAAACGTACATGGGATTGCGGCTGTAGCGATACAAGCCGACGACAACCAGCTCTTGCGGAGGTGCCCACGGCGCCAACGTACCTTTGCCTCGGACATAAAAATCTCGAACACACCACAGTAGTCCAACCGTCCCAACTGCGAGCACCACCAAGCCCAATGGATGCGCAAGGCTTAGCTGATTACGACGCCATAGCCAAATCGCAGGGATGGCGAACGCAACGATGCCTGGCAATGCGATGAAGGCGAAAAGTGCTCGCCAAAACATGAGGCCTAACGAGAAAGAGATAAGCCAACGGCTGGGGACGTGGCAAACAAACTTGGGATCGTTGGGTCGGGGCCGTTGGCTTCATCGGCTGGTTAGGTGCTCCTGACACGCTGCCGCCGGAGACTCTTGTCCATGCGCGGTGGCTTCGCTGCCTGTCGTTGCCATGCAGTTGTCATAGCTCGCCGCAGTGTCGGGGAACGCGCTGCTGATAGGGTGACCTGTGTGCTCCCGCGGCGGCCCCAGCCGCCCTTTACTGGCGTGAATACTCGCGGAGCGGAGCGAACAAACTTGCCTTGCTGCTCTGGTGTAAGGAGCAACACACCAAAGCGCTCGTCGGGATAGAGTGTCGCAAAGATATGGCCGCCAATGCGGAAATCCGCGTGGCCCATGTGTGCGCCTTCGTAAGCACCTTGCATTTCAAGAGCGATGCGTCGGAAATATTCCGCGTTCATGGGATATGCGACTATGCACCTAACGAGAAAGAGATAAGCCACGATCAGCGCGTCATGGCGAGCGCCAAGGGGCTAGCGCGAGGGCGCTCGCCTCACTGGCCGCCTCGGTGAGACCTCCTTTCAACTTCTAGGATCTCCTTCAGCGCCTTGACGTTCACCCGGAGGTAAACCAGGTCGGAGTGGAACATCGCGACTCCCCTTCTCAACCGTGCAGTCTCCCGCGCGAACTTCGGCGAACGAAGCAATCGCTCGAGGAACTTCACATGGTCAAGCAACGGTTCAATGCGCAGCTTCGCCCAGTCTGTTGTTGAAGCGACACCTGAGAACTCCTTCTTCAGTTCCTCAAGTGCTCTTCTCATCTTCGGGATGTCTTCCTTGTAGCTTCTGTCCATAAAATGGGGCCGTTGGCTTCATCGATTGGTTAGGCCAAAGATGTGTCCGCAGGCGAATGATGCGGTGGTTGGTTCGCCTTTTTCATCGTTACTTCCAGAAAATGCTCATCGGTGTAAAGACGATCGCAAGATGAAGATACGGGGCTAATAGAAGCGCACACGTGCGAAATGGCTTCCAAGTCTGCTTTTTACTTTCCTTAATGAAATGCGCGACACCAACTAACAAACCCCAAGGGTATGCAAGAAAAAAGAGAACGCCGCTCACGCGTGCAATCTCGTCAACTCGGCTGCGAAATGGCGCATCGAATGCGAAAATACTGAAATACACCGCGAACGGCCAACACATACAGATTAGGACGGAAAGGCCGAGACATACGTAAACGGCAACCTTCATTTCACCTGACGAGAAAGAGATAAGCCACCGCAGGGTGTCATCGCAAACACGCTAAGTTTATCTCGCAACGGTACCGTCGGCTTCATCGATTGGTTAGACCTCACCCGGTTCGGGAGCCGGTGAGTATCACCTCTTCAGGGATCTCGTAGTCCATTGTGGTTGGCGCGAAGATTACACGCCAGCGCCGCTCACGCCTAGAAGGGCGATGTCTCATGCCCTTTATGCCCTGCGGCGTTTGTGCAGCCAATCTTCAAATTCTAGCAATCGCCACAGCGGATTCGCGCGGAAGCGACGACTCCACCGGACGATTTTCTCATGAGACGCGCCCGCCTGCGCACTCATCCAAACTGCTACTTCGTTGTCATCCGCGCCAGTAGCGATGAACTCGCGCAACGCCCCCGCTTCTAATCCAGTCGCTGCGAAAAACTTGCGGTCCATTGGGCAATTGTAATGGTATGAACCGGCCTGCCCAAGTAGCTCGGCGCGGCATTTATCCACAAGTCGGGCCGCGACGGCTGGGAACCCTGCGTCCAAAGCCGCGTAGGGACTGCGGGGCGCGTCTCGATTCAAGTCCCGCGCCAGTGCCTGAAGTTTTTCACTATTCATCTGGCAACGACACTCTATCTACCGTTCGTTGAACGCAATCGCAGAACGTAAAAAGCAGCCCGCTCTACCGACACAACATTACGAATCGCTAAAGAGGCCTAACGAGACAGAGATAAGCCAATGCAGGGTGTCGTGGCAAACAGGTTGAAGTTATTTCGCGCTGGGGCCGTTGGCTTCATCGATTGGTTAGGCGGCATCGTTTGCGTATCCGTGCAAATGGCATAATCGTCAGCATCAAAGGCTCTCGTCTTGAGCCCCGCTTCATCACTCTACGCGCCGCAGCACGCGCACCCGCTCGCGTCCCTCGCGTCCGCAGAAAGCCACATCCGGCACATAATCATCCACGATTTCATAGCCCTCCGCAAAGAGCGCCGTCAGCTCAGCCACGCTGAGAGGATAAGGAGGCCCCTCCTCACCCGGATCGAGCGCCGGATTGATGAACCACACACCGATAAGCAGGCCTCCGCGCCGCAGCGTCAGGTCAATACCCCGCCGATAGTCCGCGCGCATCGCTGGTGGCAACGCGCTCATACAAGTGTGCTCCAGCACCACATCAAAGGCACCGCGCAGCTCTGCTGGCGGATCAAATAAATCTCCCGTCACGAAACGCTCCGCAAACTGCGGATAGAGCGCACGCGCCTCCGCCACTCCGGTCGGCGCGATCTCCAGACCCGTCGCATCCAACCCATGCTCCACCGCCACCGCCACCTCATGCCCTCGGCCGCAGCCCGGCACCAGCGCGCGCCCGCGCACCGCATGGCACTCCAGATACTGCCTCAGCGCCGGCGCCGGCGCACCCTTGTCCCAGAACACCTCGCCCTTTTGGTAATACTCGTCCCAGTCCATGTCTCTCCTTCAACTAGCCATCAGGGCAATGTTGGATCGACGTGTAATCATAGTTGTGACGCCTAACGAGAATAAGCTGAGCGACCGCTGACGAGAGCGAGCGTGGCTTGAACTGAAACTGTTTTAATCACGTGGAATATGAGCGTAAGCCGGGCAGCGGTTAGCTCCATCGCCTGGTTAGGCCTTGCCAGAAGTCGCCGCCAGCAGAAATGCACCCCCCGCAGCGGCGAATACCGAGAAGTCCAGTGGTGCTTTCACCCCGAGCGCCAATGTCATCGTGATCGCAAAAGACAATAAAAGTAGGCCAGCGGTGAGCGCAAACCATCGCAACTGCCAGCCAACGAGCAAGCCAATAGCAAGAATCATCTCGGCCACAGTTGATGTCCAGGCGAGAATAGGGATAGAAGCTGGCGGAGCGAACCAATTAAGCTTGGCAACGTAATCTATAAAGGGCTGCCAGGCGCCCCACGCAACATTGGGCGCTCCGGCAGGACCCCAAAGACCAAATCGATCTGCCACGGCCGAGAGGAAGCCGGCGGCCAACGCTATCCGAAGAAACCATTGCGCTGCCGCGATAAGTGTTCCGTTCTCCATATATGTTCGCTACGTTTAGGCCTAACGAGAAAGAGATAAGCCACGGACGGGATCAGTGGCAAGGTTGATGGCGTTCATTCGGCTGAGGGAGTCGACTTCGCCTACAGATTTCCCGGCGCTAGTCGCCTTTCATCAGCGTCGATACAGTCAAAGATGGTCGCGATATCCGTGCGACCCGAAAGTCTTTTGACTTTCTCAACAGTGGCCGCCGCCGAATCTCCCCATCCTATCTTTTCGGCGAACGAATTCCAAACAAGGATCTGTGTTGGGTTGGGCCGCAGGCCGTTTGCAAAGCACCACTCGAGAATCTCCTCGTCTGTGCCGCCCTTGCGCACGCGAGAGATGATCTGGTCGTGAGTGAGATTCAAGAACTGCGCGAGAAGACCATCAAGACCGTTGGCCAAACCGAAGTTTGGCTGATACTCGTCCGGCAATTCTCCGCGCAGATGCACCCTGATCTTGTCAATCATTCTGCCGAAGTGATGTAGCCCGCCGACCTTTTCGCGCGGGCTGCGCATCGGTGGGTTGATCATTTCGCTGCCTCCTCGAAACGGAGCCGTCGCGCTTGGACAAGAGCGGTGAAATGTAACATAACAAAGAATGGAACCACAGGGGATCGGTGGCAATCACGTTTGCAGTCATTTGGATCAGGGGCCGTGGCTTCATCGATTGGTTAGGTCTTCGGATCGACTAGCGTGGGTAGCTCGTACCAAACCTCGACCTCGTATCCGTCCGGATCGCGGAAGAACAAATAGGGTTCGCCGGGACAAAACTCCCCATGATCAAGAAGCTCGCCACCGGCTGCTTTGACCGCCTCCAACGCGACCGCGATGTCGGCGGCTTCCCGAAGGCGAAAACCGAAATGGACAACGCCTCCGCTCTGCCCTGCCCGCTCGGGTCGCTCCTCAAACACAAGCACGTCTCGCGAGCCCGGCGTCTGCGCCTGCACAAAACCTTCCTTCTGATAAACTGGCACAACACCGAGCACGCTTTGATAGAATTCCAGCGAGCGTTTGGCATCACGAACGGCCAATGCGATATGTGTCAGGCCATGCGTTCGGACTGGTGTTGCGCGCGTGCTCATCGACATCGGCCTAACGAGAAAGAGATAAGCCACGGCGGGGTCTCGCGGCAAACACGCTGTAGTTGCATCGCGATGAGGCCGTTGGCTTCATCGATTGGTTAGACCGCGTCTCATTGATCATCATCTGAACAACGAGGTCGAAATCGAATAGAGCCCAAATGCCAAGATGATGCTGCCCGATACCCGGTTTAGAAAGCGCATCCAGCCGAAACTGACCGCGGGTCGAAACACGGCAACACCACTACTGAGCACTAACCACCAAAGAGCCGAGCCGACGAACACACCGGTAACCAACGCGCTAGCATTTAAATAATCCGGCGATGCTCCAAGTCCAAACCCGGCAAAGACAGCGACGAACGACAGAATGGTCATCGGGTTGGTAAACGTGAGAAATAACGTGGAGAGATAAGCTGAAAGTAGACCACCGCTGCGAACCTCCGCAACTTGCTCGGCGGGTCGGCTGATAAAAGTGCGAATACCGAGGTAGCACAAGAACAGACCACCAAGAAAACCAAGCCACAGTCTCTGCCCAACCAAGAAATTGGAAATTGCAGTGAGACCAAAACCTGCAATACAACCATAGGCGGCATCAGCGGTGGCTGCGCCCAAGCCCGTCGCCAATCCAATCGCTGGTCCATCTGCCAAACAGCGGCGAATACAAAGCACTCCAATCGGACCAACCGGTGCCGCAATCGAGAAGCCAATGATGATGCCTTTGAAGACGAAGTTGAGCGCCATGCAGCGGTGCCACCTAACAAGAAAGAGATAAGCCAACGCAGGGTGTCATGCCAAACCGGATTGCGGTCTTTTGGTCGGGGCCGTTGGCTTCATCGGCTGGTTAGGAAAACTGCCATTGGATTCGCGGCTCGCAGGGCGTCAGCGCCGAATCAGCGCCGATTTGCAAATTGCTTGATGGACGAATTCGGATATTACGATATCGTATAAACTCTATGAAGAATATCTTGATTGCATGGGCGGCGGTAATCGTTTGTGCAGCGGCGCCAGCAGAAACCGTGCTGGAGCAGCGAAGCCAATCGTTCACAATTGCCCTGAATGGTTCGGTCGAGCGCGTGACGCCGCTTTTCGGACCAATCCGAGAGGCGGAATGGGCGCCAAGTTGGACGCCACGCTTCCTTCATCCGCCTGAGGGCGGACAACGCGAGGGCGTCGTGTTTACGACGACAAGCGCCAACGGGAAGGAACGACTTTGGTTGGTTACAGCCTACGACGTGAAAGGGGGCCGCGTCGAATATGTCCTGATAACACCGGGTTTCACTGCCAACGAGATCAAGATTCAGGTTCTTCCCGATGGCAGGAACCAGTCCAAGGCAACAATTACCTATCGGCATTCAGCGCTCACGCCCGAAGGTAATGAGGAGGTTGCAAAACTGGACACACATTGGGCAGAGCAGCAGCGCGTTCATTGGGAGAGTGCGATCAACTCAATTCTGTTCAAGGAAGCGAAACATGACTGATGTGGAGTTGGCTCGCGCACTCGAGAGTGGCGAAATCGCAAACGAAAACTTCCGTCATGCGTCGCACCTGCATGTAGCATGGGTTTATCTTGCTGAATCATCATCGGTGAGTGAAGCGACCTCAAAAATGCGAAACACGCTCCGGAGATTCGCCGCTGCCGCTGGCAAACCTGAAAAATACCACGAGACCATCACGCTTTTTTGGATGTATCTCCTCTCATGGGTGAAATCGACGGCGGGTCGCAAAAGCTTGCAGGAATTCGTTCAGGCCAATCCGCGATTGCTAGAAAAAAATTTGCCACTCACTTATTATTCGCGAGAGCGGCTTTTCAGCGGCCACGCGCGGACTTCGTGGGTAGAGCCAGATTTGAAACCGCTTTTGTTCGATGCCACTTCGTTTTGTTCATCCAGTTCACCGGGCAACCCATCGGATCGGTCTCTATCTCGATAAGTTAAGCGAACGCGGATTGACCCAGGGCGAAGCACACATCCTGGCCTTACTTGCGCAGTCCGCACCGGCAAAGGTGGTCGATCTCCACCGCGGTCTTGCGCACAAGAGATCCACATTGACGAGCATCCTTGATCGCCTCACCGACCGCGGTTTGATCACGCGCGAGGTCGGCACGACTGATCGCCGCACGTTTCTTATCAGACTTACAGCAAATGGTCGAAAGCTAGCCCGCCGCGTCAGCCGCCATTTGTCCGATCTCGAACGCGATGTCTCGCAGCGCGTAACAAGCGCCGACATCAAGGGCTTCAACAACGTTGTCGCAGCGTTGGAACACGAAGCTCATCATCGAACGCGAGCACAACGCCGCCGGTAGCAGCGTCGCTACCGAATTAATCGAACGCCTAACGAGAAAGAGATAAGCCAACGCAGGGCCTCGTGGCAAACACGACTGATTTGCATAGAAATGGGGCCGTTGGCTTCATCGATTGGTTAGATGGATGAGCCGCTGCGTTATCCAAACGCGCAGCCATTCAACTCATTGAACATTCACTCGTTCCGGTCGCTCCCCCGGGCAATCGCTATTCTTGCCGTAGCAAATGCGCCGGATCGATTCGACTGGCGCGGGTCGCTGGAATAAGGCTCGCGACTGTTGCGACCGCGAGAAGAAAAAGCGCGCCACAATCCCGGAGAAACTTCCGACAGCCGACACGGGTCCGCGGCTCACGAAGAATCAAGAAGCATCGTCCCAAAAATGAAACGGCCAGATCCCAATCACGGAACAACTCGGTCACGCCTTTCGCAGCGGATTGCATTGCAATCAGCGTATGTTGAGCAACTTACGGCGCAGAGTTATGTCGTGGCACGCGCAGTGCATAGCGTCTCGGTATGAAACAAATTAATAATACGAACACCGAATTCGAATCCACTTACGCTCTCCTGGTACGCTCGGAAGAAAAAAGCCGTAGCGCACTCGAAACTCTGGTTTACGCGCTCTTCATGCTCGGCATCGTTCTGTCGATCTTGCAGTTCGCGCAGACTCCGGTGAAAATTTTCGCAGCCGGACTCGAGCCGCGCGTAGTCTGCAACAATACTACGACCGACCTGTGTGCGGGAAGTTGAGGAGACTTAACACGCGTGAGCCAGTCCAGTATCATTGTCGTTTTGTCGCCTAACAAACAAAGGCGCGATATATGATAACTGATTTACGCTTCGCCTCCCGCAAACTCCTCAAATCTCCGGGATTTACATCCGTCGTCGTTATCACCCTGGCGCTGGGCATCGGCGCCAACGCCGCCATCTTCACGCTTGTGCGCGGCGTGCTCATCAAGCCGCTGGTTAATCGCGACGAGGATCGGTTGATTTATATCCGGCAAAGCGCGCCGGGTGCGGGCACCGAAAACAGCACCTGGTCGATGCCTGAAATTGGAGACTTGAAGGCGCGGGTCAAGAGCTTCAGCGAGTTTGGCGACTTCTCCACGATTTCGTTCACCATGATCGGTTTGGGAGAACCTCGCGAAGTCAACGGGGGCGTGGTCAACGGATCCTATTTTGAGGTGATGGGCCTGCGTCCGGTATTGGGGCGACTCATTGGACCGGAAGATGACGGCCCCAAGGCTGCCGGCGTTGTTGTCCTCACTTATCGGTTCTGGTCAAACGCGCTCTATCGAGATCCGTCCGTCATTGGCAAAACCGCTAACCTTGGCGGCGTTGGCGGCGATCGCTCCGCCACGATCATCGGCGTGCTCGAGCCGTGCGTTCCATATCCCCAGGAAACCGAAATCATCGCCAATGTGGCGAGCAGCCCACACCATCTCTCAGCAACGATGGTCACCGAGCGTGTTCATCGGATGACGGAGCTTTTTGGTCGTCTCGCTCCTGGAGCCACCTTGGATCAGGCACGGGTCGAATTGCGCTCTGTGTACGCCGCGATGAAAAAAGACCATCCTGAGGCGTACTCAAAGCAGGCAGACTTTCAGATCTCGGCCAAGCGGGTTCGCGACCAGATCACCTCGGGCGCGAGGACCGTGCTCCTCCTTCTGCTCGCAGGTGCAGCTTTGGTCTTTGTCGTCGCGTGTTCCAATGTCGCGAACCTCATCCTGGCGCGGACCGTTCGCCGGGAAGGAGAGTTGGCGGTTCGGACGGCACTTGGCGCAAGCAGAAGCGCGCTCCGCCGGATGCTGCTGGCCGAAAGTCTTCTCCTTTGCGGCGCCGGCGCGGCCCTCGGCGTGTTGAGCGCGCAGTGGATGGTTGACGTGCTGGCTCGTTACGCGTCGCGTTTTTCGGTTCGCGCGCTCGGACTTACCATCGATTCCAGCCTGCTCTGGGTCGGCGCGGCGCTTGCGATTGTCGCCGCAGTAATTTTGGCCTTCGTCCCGCGCCTGCCCAATGACACGTCTGGTGCACTGCACTCGTCGAGCGGCAGCGTCCGGTTAACTGGCAGCAAGGGCCGCCAGCGTATCTTCGTCGTAACGCAAATTGGCGCATCGTTCGTTTTGCTGGCGGGCGCGAGTATGTTGGTCACAGCGCTGCTCGCGCTGCAAAGAACGAAGACCGGTATGGACACGCGCCGCGTGCTGGCGATCAATGTTCCCGCCGTCTTTAACGGAAAGACCCAGGAGCAAGTTGTCGATCTTTACAAGGAAATCATCCGTCGCATTGAGGCGCTTCCGGGTGTCAATAAGACTGCATTCGGGATGATTGCTCCCTGGCGCGACGCCGGCACCGGGCCCACGCTTCAATTCAACGCCGAGGGGTACGTTAATGCCGCGGGCGAAGAGGACCCGCGCACGCAGTTTCGTGTTATCTCTCCCGGGTTCTTCGCGGCGCTGGGCGTTCCGATCATCGCCGGTCGCGATTTCAATGAACTCGACGGTCGAAGCGAAGAGACTGTCGCCATTATCAGCGAAACCCTTGCCCGGCGCATGTTCCCCAATCAGGACCCGATCAATCGGCATGTGTTCTGGACTGATCCGGTCTTGAAAGTCACGCGCGTGACGCCGCCCAAACCACAACGTATCATTGGCGTCGCAGCCGATATTGACGATGTGCACATTGTTCCAGAGCCTACCATGACGATCTACCATAGCTTTGAACAGGGTCCGCTTTTTCGCGGCCGCCTTTTCATCCACACCAGTGCCAATCCTTATTCACTCATCACGCCGGTCACTCGCATTATTCGCGGCATGTCCGCGGAACAACCGATTGAGCGTGCCGGTACTCTCGAAGACGCCCGCGCCGAAGTGCTCAGCCCGCAGCGTTTGAACTCGATGGTGTTTGGCGTGTTCGCCGCAGTCGCATTGTCGATTGCTGTGGTCGGAGTCGCAGGCGTGCTTGCGTTTTCGGTCAGCGCGCGCACGCGGGAGTTCGGTATTCGGCTGGCCCTTGGATCGCAGCCGCAGCGTCTTTTCAGAGATGTCATCTCGGAGGGCGCGGCGATGGCCACGGCCGGGATCGTGGCAGGCGCGGTATTCGGATTCGGCCTGGCGCATGTGGCGCACAGCTATTTCGCGGATGTAGCGATGCCCGGCGTTTTGCCGGTGTCCGTCTCGGCGTTTGTGCTGCTTACTGTCGCGGTGATCGCATCAATGCTGCCGGCAGCGCGCGCAGCGCGCGTCGATGTTATTCAAGCACTACACACCGAGTGATATTACGGACTAGGAATCTGTTGTTGTAGCTGGAATAAATTGGCGGCCTGGATCCCCCGCAAGACAATGGCAGTTTGTGATTTTCGCGGCTGATGTTCACCCGCACCATTTCACGCGTACGCGCACGCGTGGCATGTCGACGAACATTATCGGACGAAAAACGCGAAGTGCGTTGATCGCAAATCAACGCAATCGCGAGAACTGAGCGACGTTGGCCGTCCGTCGCTAACCACGATCACGCACGGTTTTCTCGCCGCTTTCACGCGCGCAATTGGCGCAGCAAAATATTTTGCCGCCGCTCTCCACGCCGTGACCGATGATGCGGCAGCCGCAATGATTGCATTGCGGGGCCATCACGTGAATCGCGCATTCGAAGCTGTCGAAGACGAGCGTTTTGCCGTCACGTTTAATCTCAAACGTTTTGTCGTAGTCATTTCCGCAATGTGCACATTTAGCCATGAGATTGTCTCTGGTTCAGGGTTTCATTTAGACATCTAAAACTTTTTGGAGACGGATCAAACTGGTTGTAGCGAGCGAAAATGGTCCGCCAATTTCGCGATCGGCGTTTTGATGAGATCGGACTTAACATGCTCGACGATTCGTTCCCGGATTTCCGGCGGTAAAAGGTCGACAATCTCTGTGTAAATCGATTCCGGAGCGGCCAAAGACCAGCCTTCACCCGTTTTCTGCTGAACGAGTTTCGCGGTTTCGTCGGCGAGCTGCTTACGGACTTGACGGCTCTCCTCCATCTCGAGCTGCGGCCAATCGGTGACGGCGGTCGTGTGACGCGTCCTCGACAAGTCGTTAACATTTGGGATGTCGAACGCCTGCACCGACTTCAGGCTTGGTCCTCGCGTCGCCGTTTCCCGTACTCGATACGCTTTGCCGATTCGTCTGAACCATTCCACGCGCGTGCGCGTGCGCGGAACGGTTTTATGAGACGCGAGGGGCGAGATGTGTGAAGATTTTGCTTTTGCACACCGGATCAGTCAGATAAGGAACCAACCAGAGGGCTGGCTTTCGGCCCCGGCTCTTGCGACGGAAATCATCAATGAATCCGAAGTTAGCGTCAGCCACGATTGTCGTCCTTCTACTGCTACCAACGTTACGCGGGCAAAATGGCAGCGAATCTTCGCGACCTTCGCCTAATCCCGAAAGCGAAGTCTTATATTCGCTAATGTTCGCACATGCACGAAAGTAGAAAGATGAAGCGAAAGCTCGCTATCGTCAGCGGTGGCTGAGCTTTGTCTCGTTAGGTGTATGAGCCACCCAGCCAGTGCTCTCCAGTCATTCTCAGCAGCGGTCTTGATGCCTCCGAGCGCCTTCTGTCGTCTGCGCGACTCGCGTCGGGCCAACTAGGAAGCGTGCTTCGGCGTCCGATCGCCAGCCCGCGCCCGCCACGCCCGGTCGATGCCTCGCATCATCAGCGGATAGACGATCAGGTGCCGGAACGGCTTGATCGCGGCCATGTAGGCGGCCCCGAACAGTCCGTTTGGCTTCACTAGGACGGCCAGCTGGCCGCGGTAGCCGCCCGTCCCGTCTGGGACCCAGCCCAGGTGCATGACCCCGTGCATGGTCTGGTTGGCGATCTCCGCCGCCCACTCGTAGCCGAGCAGATACAGCGAGCTGAACGGGAGCGCGTCGAAGTCCGGGCCGGGGTTCTCGCGCAGATCGGCCGGCAACCGGTCGCGTAACGTCGGCACCCTGGAGCCGAGACCGGCGTCCGGGCCGTCCCAACCGAGCAGCTCCCCCAGCTTCCACCGGAGCGCAAAGAGCGTGCGGACGGCGCCGGGGGAGCTTTGCGACGGGTCCTGCGAGGCCATTAGCGCCACCAGTCGAGGGAAGTCGTCCGGGCCGCCCGCCGTCGGCAGCCCCCACACGTCCTCGATCCGGAAGTCTCGCGTGAACTCATGGATCCGCCAAGATCGCGAGGTATGCGCGGCTTCCGGGAGCCTCATCGGTAACTCCATCGACTTAGGGGGCAAACCGTAAGCAGACGCATTGGCACTTTCTGGAATGCGGCAATAATCGATATTGTACTCTTTGTTGTCGCACCTCTCCACAAACGGTTCTTGAAATCAATTCGGCGAAATGAATCGGTAGCCGATGCCCGGTTGCATCGCCCGGTTCGTTGTGAATTAGGCGGGGCCTGACGAAAACCTAACGCTGCTTTTCTATAGTACGCCAACAGCGCGCGAGATGAGGAGAATCACAATGCTGAGTGAAATGGAAATTTGCATCATTGTCAGAACCTTCGCCCATCGCGCGAGGAGCGGTGCATCGGTTGGCCCGAAGGTCGAGCTTTGCGTAAACGCGACAAACAGATAATCGACGAAGCGCGGTCGCCACTGTGCGCAAGAAAATCGAGCTCGTTCATCGCTTTCGACTTGCATTTGCGGAAATAGAAAACTGCGGCTGCCAAATTCGTTTCGTGCTTGGCGAAGATTTGGCCCGCCACCGTCAAGCCGCCAGTACCAAAGCGCGAAGACCAACACATTGGTCAGCCAAAGCTCGGCTCCGGAAAGAAGAAGCGAAAGGGCGTCCTCCTTATGTGACGGTAGGGCTCGCACCAACAGCGCGACTGACCCTGTCAATGCCACCGTCATGATCCCACTAATAATGATGCCCAAGATGTGATTTACGGACCGGTGCCCTGTGCGGTGACTGATCACCGTTGGAACAATCAAGACAAAGATCAGAGTCGGTAATAACCAAGTTGGGCCGACGACTAGCGAAGGAGGCAACGCCAAGTAAATTCCGGCCACGGCGACGAGTGCAAGTAACGCTTGCCAACGGGGTTCGGGTTTATCGATGCGATCCAATTGGTCCTGCATACCACCGCTATATACACAATTTGTATCGACGCGACTGTTTAGCTTTTGGTGTGGAGAACGCACAAATTATCGTGGAGTGGATGTCGCGGTGATTTCCTTGGATGTGCGGCCGCCAAGTCAGCGGCATACCACCTTGCGCGATTCAACGATGCCGCTGCGCTGGCGTTAGAGCTGGGACACACGAGCGCACATCTCGTATTTCCCCATTACCGCCAACTCGTTAGGCCAAAACAGGCCGAGCGATATTGGAAGATCGCGCCTGCTGTGGCTGGAAAGAAGGTCGTTCAATTCGCGGCGGCTAAGTAATGATGCGCGAACTGCCGCTATCGCACTTCACAGTCGCTCGGAAACCCGTGCCGACGTCCCGGTGACGCGAGACAGCGTCGTCGCATTCTCTCATTCCGCGGTTTAAGGTGGCTGCTCCGCTTATCGCCACCAAGTGCGCCGCAGCAGTTCGCGTGGAACTTTCAGGGCCTTCCAGTTGACCAAGTCGAACCTTGTTACTTCTACGAGTACGCAAAGGAGAGGGTTGCCATAGTCGACGCTGTGTTTGAATCCCTGAAGAACAGGGATTATGCGCAATCGGAAGACCCCACAAAAAGAAGACCAGACCGGATTGCGTCAAATCCGCGGCCGACTGATGAAGGAGAACGTGTCATCCACCATCGGCGGCCCAATACGTCAGTGGCTCTTGGAAGCAGGTTCCGCACAAGTCGTCCGCAACACGGATCAGGTGTTTCTGCGCATCTTCTACACCCTGATTGTAACTGAAAGGCCCAATCTCATGGAAAATATACGTGAGGAGGGACCTCGCTTGAACCTCGCTCAGTTCAACGACCAGCTTCTCGCTGAAAAAGCGTATCATGGACTGGATTACTTCGGCCTGCTTTTCCTTGGATAACGGGATCGACATTACACAGGGTAGGCCTAACGAGAAAGAGATAAGCCACGGCAGGGTCTCGTGGCAAACACGCTGAACTTATTTTGAAATGGGGCCGTTGGCTTCATCGTTTGGTTAGGCTGCTAGTTGACTGGGCGTAGCGCCTACGATTTCAGCGATGATCGCTGGAAGATGACACCTGCAAGCACGATGACGGCGATTGCCGCCCAATCGATCATCTGCCAGGTCGTTCGTTGAAGATAAACAGGTGCAAGTGGATTAAACAGGACGGCCAGAATCCCGAACACCCAAACCCATGCTACCTTTTTCATTCGATATGCGGTGACCGCTGAATAGGCGAACGTCACGCACGTGATCCAACGCAGCAGCGTGTAGAAGTCGGCTGCGAAAATGTTGTGACCGGCACCGTGGAAGCGATGGCCTCGAACACGAAAACGTCTTATCTGTGCGGGTTGAACGATAGCGAGAACCAACATCGCTCCCGTGATTAACCAAGAGATGTAAAGTGCTACAAGGCGCTTCATCTATCTCGATCTTCTTTTGTACCCAATACTGGTTCAACCCTTTTTGCTGGCCTATTTCGGTGAGTTCAGACCGTTCTCAGCGCGGGGGCGAATCGCTCCGACCGAACTTTCGCCTAGGTAGAAGATTTCATGACGATTAGACCCGGTTTACTTTTTACCAACGCCGCTGCCCGCGATAGCGGCGCTAGTCGCGCCATTAAATCAAATCGCCAAATCGTCTGGTAACATGTTCGCGGGAGCCGTTGTCAACACAGCACGCTCAAATTTTCGATCGGGATCGCTCCGACTCTCGGCGCTGGTCCTAGATTGATGCGTAACTACGCCAGCGAATGCCGACCATTCGGTCCCATCTGGATCTCTTAGGAAACATCCGCGATAACCAAGGTGCGGTTGATGCGCAAGCCCTGCCGCCGAAGTACGCAGAGAATTCCAAATCGCTTCCAATTGATGCGCCGTACCTGGGTCAACGGACCAAACAGGATCGGGCCGACCCGAAAACAAAAAGGCACCCACCGTCCACCGTTGAGAACTATCAAATGATTTTGATGTGGCCATGCATCACGACCATGAACGTGCAAAAGTCCGTGTACGGTCCACGGTCGGCGGTACGAGGATCGTGAATAAGATGACCGCTGTTATCAACATTCGTGACAGGTGTCGAACCGGGTTTGTGTGTCCAGAGACCGTTGCGACCCTTGCGATACCAGTGAAAGTCCCCATTTGGCCAAACCACCAATGCGACAAGATGTCCTTCTTTCGGACACTTGTTATTCGCCGATGGACTGTTGATAAGGCAGTCGGCTTCCGCAGCCGGTCTAACGGAGGCACATGTAAGATTGGCGTACATCGCTCCTGCGGCCTGTCCGGGCTGTGCGAAGGTGTCACTACGATAATTGGTGCTGTAGTTATAGCAGTTATTGTTCAGTTGCTTTTGTCCGCCATCGTTCCACCAATCAGGCTCATAGAGAGGGGCACATCGGCAAGCCTTGAAATGCCGTTTATGCCAAGGAAACGGCCTTGCGGGAAACTTCAAACGAACCTTTCGAAAGCGGTTGATCTCCTTCTCAACAAAGCCGGGAGACCTCTGCCCGATTGGCAAACGTCGAATTGGCCCCGTGCTGCCGCAGATAAAATCCTCGAAATATGGATCGGTCGCACGATGCGACAGGCCCACACCAAAGAGATTGCCGTTGACCAACTGAAGACTTTTAGGCAGTCCCCTCTGCTTGCCCTCGACAAAATCGATCGTCAGGCCTCGATACCCGAGGGTTGGAAATGTTGGTAATTTCGCCTCGTCACGCTTTAATTGGCGTTCGGGCAGCAGGCGCGCCGCAGCTTCTTGGGCGTCGCTTCCTTCCAGATAGAGAATCGGATTGGGACGTCCGCTAAACACATCAATGGTGATTCTTAATCTCGTAACTCCCCTTTCTCGTCTGACCTAAAATTTGTGTTGTCGGTACGACACGAACCCCCACGACTTCCCAAGCTACGCTTACAACACGAACGGCGACGGATGTTGTTTCTACAATAATTAAATGCCAAAGAAAATTCTCGGAGCAAGTAGGCCTAAGGTCGTATAGACCAGGAAGCGAGATTTCTTCGAAACTACGCATCACTAAGAAGATTTGAATCCGGGGTCAGGGTTAAGAAAGCCCTCTCTCGGGTGTTTTCTTCCCCTCTTTCAAACCTGTGCAGTCGCCAGGGCCAACCACCGGGAGAATAGAAGGAGAAGTATATGAACCGGCTCACCAATCTGAAATCTTTGATTCTTATTCCGCTCGCACTCGCCTGCTTTGGGCCTTCGCCCACGGCTCAAGCGGTCGTCCCGCCACCGGACGGAGGCTATCCCAACAGCAACACCGCTGAAGGACATCAGGCCCTCCTTAGTCTCACAACCGGATTTGGGAACACGGCCGTTGGTTTTCAAGCGCTGATGGACGATACCACTGGCGGCGGCAACACGGCCACTGGCCTTCATGCGCTCAAAAGCAACACCACCGGCAATAGGAACACGGCCAACGGCGTTGATGCGCTCCGCGTGGACAGAGCGTGGATCGTCCACATCCACGCGCGCCTTATAGGCGCGTGGATGGACGAAAATCCACGCTGCGGATGAAACGGAGCGCTTAGGCTTTGGCATAGGTTTGGGTGAGTTTGTTGAACTTCCAAATTTTCGCTTTGCACGCCTCGCGCACTAGTTCGTAAGCGCGTGAGCGACCGCAGCCGGTCTGATCGCTGATGAGTTTCGCGAGAGGTTTGATTTCCATTTCCTTGAATTTCAGGTCGCGGATCATGTCGAGGGTGAATCGCACTGGTTTTGCGCCGGTGATTTCGCGACGCAAGGCTTCGACATCGAAGTTTTGGTCGACCTCATAAATCAGCCTTTCGGGGTTGAAGCGCACGGCGAAGGGAGAAAACATCTGGCCGTTGTTGTTTTTGGCGCAGGTGAGAACAAGCACGGTATAATCTTCGGTGCCGGGAATCACGTTAATGGACGCACGCGACCAGAATTGGAGGACTTTGGAATTTCTTCCGAATCCGGCTGCCTCAAACCCAAATGCCTTTTTCATTCCTGCCACGCCGGTAAGGGCGTCAGTGGCGATTATGATTGCGCGGTCTGGATTTCCGGTTCGCGAGATGCGCCCGATTTCGCGACAGGTCGCGGCCATATCAACGTCCTTGCTCAGATCGCCAATACCAAGTTCGTTGAGCGGGTCGAGGGCGACGCCAATCGGATTGCGCTGGCGAATCGCATTTTCCAGATCGCGAGCGTTTTTGGGGTCGCTCAAGTGAAGAATTATATCGCGATCGGTTTCCAGCGTGTGAATTAACAAATTTTTCTCCACCAGCGGCCAGTCGTCCCCAGCGTATTTTTTGAGTGGCTCTAAGTCATCCTGCAACCGCGAGATTCCGTTTTGCGTTTGGACCAGCATCCAAGGTTGCCCTTTGGTGTGGTGCGTCTCGATGCCCAGCCAAATCCGTTCGGTGATGAAGGCGACCAGCAATTGCAGAAGCAACCGCGATTTGCCGATGCCGCCAATGCCTGCGACCACCAACGAGAGCGCAACGCCCAGCAAACGATCACCGAGAAAATTGGCGGCTGGATTGCGTGGCATCGCCAGAATTTCCGACGGCGAGCGAAACGAAAGTTCTGAGCCGTTACGCCCGGAGCTTCCCACATCGACAAATTCGGTCGTTTCATCGCGTGCGGCGATGATGGTCTGCTGCGCCTGCTCGATGGCGTCGCGCCGCGTTTTCTTGTCCCGCACGATGTCGAGGTAATGGCCGACGTTGACCCGCACCCGCAGACGAAGGCGTTCGGCCAACTGTTTTTTGTCGAGTAAGGCTCCGTCCATCACGTAACATATCTCATATGCTACGGCGCATGAGCAAGCTTTTTCTTGCCGTATTCTCAAACGATACTTACATTGTATGCTATGCCTAGACCAGCCAGAGTTAAGAGTCCGATTCGCGATCTCCGGGCGATCATCGGAAAAACCCAACGCGAGTTTGCGCTCGCAATCGGAATCAGTCCGATTGCCCTCAACCGCATCGAGAATGGCACGCTCGCGTTAAGCGGACGCATCCTTCGCAAGATTCAAGTCGAAACGGGAATCGATCCCCGAAACCTCCTAAAGCGTAAGGGCAAGCTCCGCGCAATTGAAGGGCAGGAATACACGGCGGGATTTTATGAGTATTGGAAGGACGTTCATTCTTGGCAGAGTGAAGAAATCGCCAGAGCACTCGCATCACGGGTAGAAATACTGCTTCTGGCCGCAGTGGACGCTTCCAAAAAAAGAATGTGGAACGTGATGGGTGAGATTTATGAGACTCTCGACCGCTGCCGAACCGATTTTAACCTTGAGCGGCCAATGGATGCGATTCTCGCAAAGCAGAAGCCGCCGATAAAATGGGACAATGTGATAAAACCATCCCGGCAATGGGAAACTACTGCGCCGCGAAAGCCACGACCTTCTTCACAGCAGCACCGGAAGGCATGATCTGCCAGTAACGGTGCGCTTCCTTTGGTTTCACGGCGCGTTTGTAGTGCTTCTCGATCACGGTTGGACTGTTGCCCATCTGCACCGCGAGCGCGTTGATGTCGTTAAACTGAGCAAGCCAGTAGCTGCCGAAGGAATGCCGCGCCGCATTGACCGGCCAGCGTTCGCCGAGACCCGCCGCTGCTTTATCTTCGTCGGTTTTTCGGCGGAAGTTTACGCAAGACACAACCGCCCCGGCCTTCATCCGATACGGGGCAAGCCAAGCCAGTAAATTAGGCTCCATTTTTACAAAGCGTTTTCGGCCGGTCTTGGCCGAACGCACGGTGATGAGGGAATCACCAAAATCAACATCGGCCCATTGCAGATGGAGAATTTCCGAAGAGCGCAAACCGGCAAACAAACCGATTGCCCAATATGGAAGCATCTCCGGCGATGATGCCGCGAGAAGAAGCCGGGCATCTTCAACGCTCAAAACTTCAACTTCCCGGCTCGGCTCTTTAGCGCGGGTCGCTCTAGTTGCCGGATTCTCCGCGCAATAATTGCGTTTGGTGCAAAAGGAAAAGAGAGTGCGAACATCGCGCCGGAAAGTGTTGCGCGTCACCGGGCTAACGCCCAACGATTCCAACCAGGCGTCGATTTCCTTTGTGGTGATCGCGGCAACCGTGCGCTCGGCAAATGCTTTGGCGAATCTTCCAAGCCGGATTTTCAAATCGCCGCAATAGCGCACCGAGAACCCCGCGTCCTTACGATTGGAAATGAGTTCCTCGACCGCTTGGGGCACCGGAACCGACCCGCGTTCGGTCTGCAAATGTTTGAGATAAAACTGGGCGGCCTCGGCAATTGTCCTGTTGTATTCGGAAAGCTCTTTTGCCGCCCGTTGCGCCATGATCCGCAGTTCAGTCGGAAACGCCATGCCTTCCGTTCCCTGATTTAAGAGTTCAATCTCTTTTTGCGCGGCGTAGGTCTTAGCCTCAGCTTGGGTCTTAAAAAACTTGCGCTCCCATTTGCCACTGACTTTTGAACGGACAACAAATTTCAACTGAGGATGCTTATAACGTTTGATGCGGAAATGTTTCTTACCCATAAGGCCACGTTGCTATTTGTTGCTATAAAATGCAAGGAAAACGTGCAATCATGCGTTTTCATGCGTTAGCATCTGTTAGCTGCTTTTTGGCCGTTTTACCTATGAAAAACGCTGGTTCAGAGGAGTGGGTCGGCCGGGACTCGAACCCGGAACCAACGCCTTAAAAGGGCGCTGCTCTACCGATTGAGCTACCGACCCGAGCGAGCAGCTTGTCTACTCCAGCTGACACAGTGCCGCAACAGCAGCGCTTTTCCATCAGCATTTTGGCTTTAAAAGAACAGTCAGCGTGATAGGCGTTGCCGAATGATAAAGCATTGCGCAGGTCTCATTTGCATCGTTGGAGTTTCGGTCGCGCACGCAGCCGATTTCGACCTCGCGACGAGCGCAACCAACGAACTCGGCGTCGATCTGCATCGTCAGTTAGCGCGCGGCGAAAATCTTTGTTTTTCGCCTTATTCAATTCAAAGCGCGCTCGCGATGACGTTCGCTGGCGCGGATGGCGAAACGCGAACGGAAATGGCGCGCGTCCTCCATTTCCCAAATGATGGCGACGCGATTCATGCCTCATTTGCGGCGCTGCAATATTCGCTGGGCGAAATGGCGAAGAAGACTGCGGAGATCGCCGAGCAATCAAAGAAATTTGGCGGACCGAGCGAACAAATCGCGCTCGCCATTGCCAATCGACTGTTTCCTCAGACCGGCTACGAATTCCGCGACGCGTTTCGCGAACTAGTAAAGAAGTTCTACGGCGCGCCGTTTGAAATGCTCGACTTCAAAAAAGATGCTGACGGCGCGCGGCACCACATCAACAAATGGGTCGCCGACCAAACGCGCGACCGGATTCGCGATTTGATACCGCCAAACGGACTGAACGAAACGACACGCCTCGTATTAGCCAACGCCATTTATCTCAAGGCGCCGTGGGCTAAGGAATTCTCAGATGTATTTACCAAACCGAAACCGTTCCACGTTCGCGGCGGACCACCAGTCGATGTTCCGACAATGAACAATGTCAGCCAGTTCAGCTACGCGAAGCGAAACGGATACGCAGCCGTCGCGCTGCCATATTCGGGTACCGAATTGCAATTCTTGGTTCTGCTGCCGGACGAAACCAACGGTCTTCCTGCTTTGGAAGGAAAACTCACTGGCCAATTGCTAGCTACGTGCGCGAAACTCGATACTTCCCACGAGATCGATCTTTGGCTGCCGAAGTTCAAATTCGAGCCGCCGGCCATTCCGCTTTCGAACAACCTGAGGGCACTGGGAATGCAGAGCGCTTTCGACCAGCCGGCGGGAAGTGCAAATTTTGACAGGATCGCGCGGCGGAAACCGGACGATTACCTCGCCATTTCGGAGGTTTTTCACAAGACCTTCATCGCGGTAGATGAAAAAGGGACCGAAGCGGCCGCAGCGACTGCCGTCGCAGCGCTGGCGAGCACCGCTATGCGGACGCCACCGCCACCGCCCATTCCCGTGAAAGTCGATCGCCCATTTGTTTACGCGATTCAGCATGTGCCGAGCGGCGCTTGCTTATTCATCGGGCGCGTGACCGATCCGCGATAAAATTGCAGGGCGTTTCTGTGAAACGCCGAGGCGTCTGACCCAGACGCACTACAAAGGCGCCGCGTAACTCAACTCGCCGTCCACAATCTTTGCCACCGATGTCAAGGGATGCGGCTCGACTTTGTTTGAATCTAGAATGTGCAGCACTTCGACGCCGCGCGCTTTCAAGTAATCCGAAATAAGGGAGCGATGACATCGCCACCAAACCGCTTCGGCACATATGATTGCTGTTGGTCCGGTTTTCTTCGCAAGATCGAAAAGCCGATCAATTCCTTTGCGAAAACACTCTGTTCCCATGTAATCGGCATAACCACGGAGCATTTCGTTGCGCCACGCGGTATTCTTCGAATCCGGCTTCGGCTTTCGACGCCCGCCGAGCTCTGGAAAATGTTCGTAGCAAATTCCAGTATCGGTTAACGACTTCGTCAGCGCCTCTCGACCGAATTGCGGATAACGCTTCGACCCGGGATACATCCGAACATCCGCGACAACTTTGATTCCATTCTCTCTCAACAGAGATACGAAGACATCGATCTTGCGTGTCGAATGCCCAATCGTCCAGATGCGTGAGATCATTTTGGTTCTTTTGATTTCGAAAAATTCCCGGATAACTTTCGTTTCCTATCAAACAATCAACATGAAAAGATCACTCCTGTCAGCAATCCTAGGCTTCGCTACAATTACGCTTATGCAAGGCGCAGACACTCAAACACAACCCGCGGCTGGCACAATGGCGCCAGATTTCAGTTTGGCTACAAGCGACGGGTCACAGGTCAGCCTGAAAGATTTCAAAGGCAAGTGGGTCGTCCTTTATTTTTATCCGAAAGATATGACCAGCGGTTGCACGATGGAAGCGCATAACTTTCAGCGTGATCTCGAGAAATACACGCAGGGCGGCGCGGTCATTCTCGGCGTGAGCGTAGACAGCCCCGATTCACACAAGCAGTTTTGTGCAAAAGAAGGTCTTACCTTCAAACTGCTGGCTGATCCGGGTGGAAAAGTCTCGACGCAGTACGGATCGACTATGCAATATCAAGGCACAACGATGGCTGCGCGAAACACGTTCCTGATTAGTCCGGATGGAAAAATCGCAAAGGTTTACACAGGGGTGAAACCAGCCGAGCACAGCGAGCAGGTGTTAAAAGATTTAGGGGAACTGAAAAAAAGCTGAGGAAAATTCTATGACGCAAAGAAAATCGATCGATTGCCGCGATTACCCAAGCGAAAAAGGCTGCACAGTCAGAATTTCAGGCACCGAACAGGAAGTGCTCGACGCCGCAGTGCAACACGCCGTCTCCTCGCACGGGCATAAAAATTCTCGCGAACTTCGCGAACAACTCAAATCGATGCTGAAAGACTCGAAGGACTGAGCGAACTAGACAAGATTTAAACGATTAATAGGTCGCGAGATAACCCGTGTCTTCAGCAGATCATTACAATCCGATTAGTCCCGTCTAGCCGATCTTCTTGCGGAACAACAGTGCACAGAAGGCGAAGAGCAGCACCGACATGATGATGAGGATGAGCAGGTGCGGCCAGTATTCGAAGAAATGTGCACCGCGGAGAATGATCGCGCGCATCAGCGAAATGAAATAAGTGGTCGGAAGGATCGCGCCCAGTGCGTAAAAGATCCAGGGCATCGTCTCGCGCGGAAAAACAAATCCGGAAAAGAAGACGCTCGGCAACATAAAGGTCATCGATATTTGCAGCGCCTGCATCTGGTTTTCAGCTTTGGTGGCCACCAGCAATCCAAGACTGAGCAACGCGAAAACGTAGATCAGCGTTGCAAACAGCATCGCAGATACACTGCCGTTGATCGGCACGTGAAATAGCCAGCGCATGAGCAGAAACAAAATCGCCGCCATGGTCATGCCGATGCAAAGATACGGAACGAGTTTGCCGAGCATCAGTCCCCAGCGACTGAGCGGACTGACAAGCAAAGTCTCGAGCGTACCTTTTTCGCGCTCGCGCACAACTGCCATCGCCGTCGCAAAGACCGTACCGATCTGCAAAACAATGCCGATCACGCCCGGAATATAAAAGTTCGGGCTGCGCATCGTCGGGTTGTAAAGCATCTGCGGCCGAATATCGATTGGCACACCGTGGCGTCCGGTTTCGCGAAGCAGCGATTCAATTGACTGGGTCAGCGCAACCGAGAGCGCCGTGTTGAGCGCTTGCAAAGCAGTGGTGGAATTCGAACCGTCGACCAGCAATTGGACCTGCGCCGGATAACCGGCCCGCACGTTCTGAGTGAACTTCGGCGGAATTTGCAGACCGGCATAAGCGCGGCCCGTACGAATCTGGCTCGCCATCTCGTCGATGCTTTGCACTTCGCCGACGACGCGAAACGTTTCGGTGTTCACGAACCGGTCGATCAATTGCCGGCTCTCAACCGTCCGATCTTCGTTGAAGATCACCATCGCCATATGTTTGACGTCCGTGTCCAGCGCGTAGCCGAACGCGATCATTTCTACCAGCGGCGGGAAAAACATGAAAAACAGCGTCATCGGGTCGCGCCAAACCACGATGAATTCCTTGAATAAAATAGCGCTGAGCCCGCGAAAAGGTTTCTGTTTCATTGCCTACGCTGTCATCCCTAGCGAATGCGGAAAACCTCTCACTAGCTGGGGAAATTTTCCCGAAAGATCGATCCATTTCGGATTCAGTATTTCGACTAATTCGTTCCTTTTGCGGCGAGTCGGATCATCGGTAAGACCGGTATGAAGAACAACTCGGCTTTGATTGGACATCATGTAAACAAAGAAAGTCTTCGTCATTTTGAGAGGTCCTTCACTTGGTTGAGGTTAACAATCTTCACGCCGCTTTTTCTTTTCGTCCTTCGGCTGCGTACTTCGCGCTCAACGTCACGAAAACATCTTCGAGCGATGGGCCGATCTCGTGAATTTCAGTGTGACTAACCCCGACGCTGCGAAGCTTCTCGTTAATCTCATCGTGCCGGACATTTTCCTCGACCAGCAGGTGCATCGATTGACCAAATACCGTCGCGCTGCGGACGCCGCGCATCTCTCGCATCGTTTGGAGGGCGGTCGTGATATGATCGCAAGTCACGTCGAGTCGTCGCGTGCTGTGCGGGGTCACTTCCGGCAGTTGTTTCAATTGATCCGGCTCACCACAAACGATCAACTTTGACATGTAAATGTAGCCGACATGGTCGCAACGCTCGGCTTCATCCATGTAGTGAGTGGTGACGAACAGCGTCATGCCCTGGGCGGCGAATTCAAAAAGCAAATCCCAGAGCTCTCGTCGCGCGACCGGATCGATCCCGGCAGTCGGTTCATCGAGGAAAAGAACCGTCGGCTGATGCATGAGCGAACACGCCATTGCTAGGCGCTGCCGCCAACCGCCCGAAAGCAAAGCCGCGCGGCGATTGAGATACGGCTGCAAGTGAGTGACCTCAAGCAGCTGGTCGCGGCGCTTTGTTAGCGCGCGTCCACTTAAACCGTAGAGTTTTCCCGAAAAAATAAGGTTCTCATCGACCGTCAGCTCATCGTAAAGCGAGAACTGTTGCGACATGTAACCAATCATCTCCTTGATTGAGTCGCTTTCGCGAACGACGTCGCAGCCATCGATGCGCGCCGTGCCGTCGCTCGGCTCCAGAATTCCACACAGCATTCGAATCACCGTCGATTTGCCGGAGCCGTTCGGCCCAAGAAAACCGAAGATCGAGCCCCTACCAACGCGAAATGAAGCGTGGTCGACAGCAGTGAAATGCCCGAACCGTTTGGTGAGACCGTCGCACTCGATCATTAGCTCCGACATAAAGGGAAAATCTGGAATCCACGAAACCAGAAAAGACTGACAACACGAACTTTGAAAATTCCTGGATTCCTGGTTTCCAGATTCATTTTACATTTGGGAAGTAAACATCTGCCGCCATACCGGCACGGAGACGATCATCGTCGTTCGGCAGGCGAATCTTGACACCGAAGACTTGTTTGATGCGGTCTTCGACGGTTTGTACGTTGCGAGGTGTAAACTCCGCCTGGCGATTCACTTGCTCGACGACGCCAGGAAAATCTTTTCCCGGAAACGAATCGACCCGCACGCGCACTTGATCTCCGATTTTGATGTGACCGAGCCACAGTTCGGGAACGTAAACTCGGACCCAAAGATGTTGCGGCAAAAGCAAGGTCGCAACCTCGCCATTCGGCGGCAAAACATCACCAACTTTGACGTTGAGTACTTCGAGAGTCGATTCGGCCGGTGCGACCACCTGCATCTCTTTCAGTTGTGCTTCGATGTCGGCCAGCTGTGCACGCGCCTGAATGATTTTCATCTGCGCCGCTTCCAGACTTTTCTCCTGCGCCTTGGCGGCGCTATCGGAGCGCTCGGCGTCATTCGGCGACACCACTCTGCGCGCAAACAAATCTTTTTGTCGCTTGGCGTCGGCCCGCAAAAACTCCAACTGAGCGCTTTGTGCGTCGGCGTCGCGAATTGCAGTATCGATTTGGGCCGACGCCAAATCGCGGCGTGCGCGCAATTCGGAAGCCTCGAGCTGGGCGATGAGTTGCCCTTCGCGAAGACGATCGCCTTCCTGCGCGAAGATTTTCTCCACACGCCCGGCCATCCGTGGACCAACATGCGCTTCGTCCACCTCAATCGTGCCCGAGACCGCGTTCTTGCGACTATTGCACGACGAAAGCGGGATGGCCAACGCGAGCGCCAACAACGAGCTGCACGCGTTGCCAACATGATTTCGCACGAACAATTTTCTGGTCAGTCGCATCGAAGCAGCCAAACATGCAGTTGGCCAACGATTGGGCAAAGCATTTCACGATGGCAGGTTACTCCGGAACTCCGTTACCGCAGAAACTCGGAATCAAGCCCGGGACAGTCGTAGTCGCAATTGACGCACCCGGTAATTACCACAAGCTCCTCGATAAAATTCCGAGCGGGGTAAACTTTGCGACACGTCCAGTTGGAAATACGAAGTTCGTTCATCTTTTTGTCAAAGAGCGACGCATCTTGGAGAAGCATCTCCAATCGCTCCGTCGAAAAATCGCGGATGATGCTGCAGTGTGGGTTTCGTGGCCGAAGAAATCTTCCGGTGTAGCAACCGATATCACCGAAGACGTGATTCGCGCCATCGCCGCTCCGCTCGGCTTCGTCGACATCAAAGTTTGCGCAATCGATGAGATTTGGTCGGGATTGAAGTTGATGATTCGGAAAGAGAATCGAAAATCAAACAAATGAGACCGCGTTTTTTTGATCACATTGATTTGCGGGTAAAAGACTTGAGTCGAGCGAGGAAATTTTACGGTCAATTACTGCCAGTGCTCGGATTCACCTGCGACCGCTCGGACGAAACCTGGGGAACATTCTATTCCGCCGGCGGTGACAAGCCGTCCGAGTTTTTTGGATTCACCGAAGATAGACGTCATCAACCCAACGGGACGCGGATTTCATTTTGGGGCGAAACACGCGAGGACGTGGACCGAATTGCAAAATTCGTCCGCGAGATTGGCGGCAAAAATTTGGAAGGCCCCGAAATCTGCGTCGATTACAGCCCGGGGTATTACGGATTTTTCTTTGAAGATCCTGACGGCAACAAACTGGAAATCTGCTGTCGCGAGAGTCCAGTCGTTGCAAAATAAACGAATCTAAACGAGGAGTTGACCGATGAGCGCTCATCCGCACGAGCTCGCTATCTTACAAGGCCGCCGTCGCGTTCGTTATCTCAAAATTATCGCGCTCTTCAAAATTCTAAAAGGCGTGCTGCTGTTCCTGCTCGGCTTCTCACTCTTATTTCTCAACAGCCGGCCGGTCTGGCTCGATCAGATTTCCGATTGGGCGGCCGATCAGCTGCTCTTGCATCACAGCAAATACGTGATTTTTCTGCTGAACAAATTGCAAGACGTCATGGCTGGCGGAGCATTGCGGGCCACTTCGATTCTCGCGCTGTTTTATTGCGGGGTGCTTTTTACCGAAGGCATCGGTGTTTACATGCAAAAACGCTGGGCTGAATTTTTGATGATCTTCGCCACGGCGGCATTGATTCCGTTGGAGATCAGGCACACTTGGCATCGATTGATTTTTCACCGACCGATCATTGCTCCCTTAATCTTACTCTTGGCCAATTGTTTCATTGTCTGGTTTCTCTATCTCGTGCTGAGACGCGGCAATCCGGAAGAACATCCCGCACCGGAAAGAGAACTGGTCGAAACCCGCTAGGTTTCGTCCATTTCAGGAACAATTCCGAAGTCGCCCAGTGTGGGAATCGTTTTTTCCATCGGCAGGCCAACGACGTTCGTGTAGGAGCCGTCAATCTTCTCGATGATCTCGGAACCAAAACCCTGCGCCGCATACGCGCCCGCTTTGTCGAGCGGATTCACCCGCGCCAGATACTTGTCGATTTTGCTTTGGTTGAGCTTCTGGAAATAAACGCGCGAGATTTCGTAAAAGCTGGCCGATTTTGCTCGTTCCAAGTGACAAACAAAAACCGAAGTGCACACGTCGTGCGCGCGTCCACTTAATCGCTCCAACATCGCGACGGCCTCGCCTTTGTCCTTTGGTTTTCCAAAAACATGTTCATCGATTGAAACGAGCGTGTCCGCTCCAATCACGACGCTTTTCGGCCGCAGGCGCGCTGCTGCCATCGCCTTGCGAATTGCATTGAACGCAGTCAGCTCGCGTAACGTTAGATCGACATTGAATCGTTCGCCGACTTCCGGCGCGAACGGTTCGAACTCAAACCCCGCCTCAAAGAGTAGCTTGCGCCGGCGCGGCGAATTGGAAGCGAGCAATAGCGTCGCGGACACGAGGAGCAAGTGACGCGGTTACCGCTTCAGTTCCTGGAAATCCTTTGGAATTTCAAATTCAGTCGCGTTAATTGGATCTTTCTTGATCGACATGATCGTCGTCGTCATTTGATTGCCGCCCATAGAAATGACGGTCTTTATCGGGACGCCGGTAAAATCGGTGTAATCGGGCATGCCCATGTTGCTCGATTTCCACACTCCGGACAAAGGCGCCTGCATCTCTTTCAGGATGCCAGCGGCGTCCGGATATTTGGTTGCAACCCAAAACGATGCTTTGAATTGCGGTGTTTCATAAACGAACTCTTCGGTTTCGTAACCGTTAATCGCCTCCTTCTTTCCCGTCGGATTAAGTTTTGGCCCAGCCGGTTTTTGGTCGTCGTTGAATTTGTTGATTGACTCAGTCGCCGCCTTAATTTGGTCCGCCGAAACTCGGACAAAACTTTTCTGGTCGTTCATCAGATTGGTCATTTCACCACTTTTGCCGTCCAGTATTCGAGTGGGTTGATCCAGCGCATCGATTCGCTCCTTGTCGCCTTTTATTTTCACAGTCGTGTCGCCATGGCCCTGACCCGCGCCTTCGACTCGCTGGACAATGGTGAGATCGGCACGAGCGGAGATGAGTAAGATAAAAGTGATTATCGACGAAAGAGCGGCTAAGTTCCCCATCCCACTAGCTAGGCTTTGGGGAAAGAAATAGCAAACGCCGAAGGCTGCCGGAAAAATCGCTTGGCAGCGGTGCGGGCCAACGTCAATTTACGACCCGAGCCGGGACCGGCATTCTGAGCCCTACCCGGCGCCAAACGCGCGGGCATAGCTTAATGGTAAAGTTCCAGCCTTCCAAGCTGGCCATGCGGGTTCGATTCCCGTTGCCCGCTGTCTCACCTATGAAAATCGCCTTTTTCTGTGGGGTTTGAGGCTCGAGTCAGAACGCTTTGTCAGAACAAATCCGCCTCCGTCCGCGGTCGTACCAGCCCCGCAGGGCTGATTTCGACCGTAACGCGGCCACAGATGTGACGATACCCAATTGACGTGAGCGAATCCACCCGCTCAATCCCAAGCTAAGCAGAATCGAGTAAATGCCGCAGCTAAACGCAATGAGTATGAGGCTGCGGACCTGCGGTAGGAACGTTGGCTTCGCAATGCCTGGTGGCGCTCCAGGGTGCATCACAAGCGCAAGAGTTGTCCCGGAGATGACTGCCAGAATGAATGACGCGGAAGCAACAGCAGCTGCACCAGCAGCCCAGCCCACATGCCGGCGCGAGTTGGGCGATTGTAGCAAAATGCCGAAGAAAGTTGCCGCGAACCCACCTAGAAAAGCACTCAGAGAGGCGATTTGCCTTCCAGTTTCAGCAAGGAACTCGGCGTTTACCGGCTGCATGGCCCTCTAACGAAAAAGAGATAAGCCAACGCAGGGCATCGTGGCAAATTCGCGGAAGTCGTATCGCGACTGGGCCGTTGGCTTCTCGGCCAGCGGTTGGCTGGGGCGACTGGTTAGACCTTGGCGCCGCCTCGTATGTTACCTTCTTTTTGGAATCGGCAGAATCATCGAAACTTCTTTCCGATACTGCTCATACGCGACGCCGTGAATGCTCGCCATATCACGCTCTTCGAGCAGAATACCGACGACAATGTACGCGGTCGTAGCGACCGCAAATACAAGGTGCCCAACTGTCATTTGCGGTGTAGCCCAGAAAGCAATGATAAACCCCAGCATAAGGGGGTGTCGAACAAGCTTGTAGAAGAGCCGAGTTACAAATTCCGGATGCGTGTACTCGCGCTCTTTCACGTATAGATACACCTGTCGCAAGCCGAAAAGATCAAAGTGACTAATCAGAAAAGTGCTGATGAGCACTATCGCCCAGCCAACAAAGAAGAGCACCCAGAGAATAGAACGCCCCAAGGCGTTCTCAACAGTCCAGACGATGCCCGTCATCGGCCGCCACTGCCAGAAAAGCAGAATGAGCGCAAGACTGGCCAACAGGACATAGGTGCTGCGCTCGACTGGCTGAGGAACGAAGCGAGTCCGCCATCTTTTGAAGCCGGGCCGCGCCATCACGCTGTGCTGAACCGCGAACAGGCTCAGCAAAACAGCGTTAATAACGAGCGCCTTTCCGAGCGGCGCTTCTGGTCCCGAATCAATCGTTTTGGGAACGATGACGTTGCCGACGAAACCGATTGCATACAAAAATGAGACCAGGAAGATGATGTAACAAACTAGCCAGTAAAGAAACACGATGATTCGACCAAACACATTAGCCTCCTTTCTTCCGACCGCGCCTGCGTTAAGTAGGATGACGTCCGACAACTTTATGGGCAAGCCCAAAGCATGGCGAGCGAAAGTTCAAGGCTTTCGACCCAGCCGACGCGCACGCGCCTGCGCGAGGGTTGAGACTTTCGCGGTCGTTTTTACGAAAGCCGCTTTACCAAGTGTATCCTAGAAAGTAGTCGGGTTAAAATCGGCTCGGTTAATCCCAAGTTCTCAGGTAAAATAAAAATCTAATGTCGTCCGCGTCTTCCACAGACGTGAAATTCGAGATCGGGCACGTTTTGTTTATCGACATCGTCGGTTATTCGAAATTGCTTATCAGCGAACAGAGCACGCAGCTTGAGGCGTTGAAAGAAATTGTGCGTGGAACGGAGCAATTCCGGCTCGCCGAGACCGAAGGTAAACTATTGCGCCTCCCGACTGGTGATGGCGGCGCATTAGTGTTTCGCACCACCTCGGAAGCGCCGGTTTTATGCGCTTTGGAAATTGGTAAGGCACTAAAAGCCAACCCCGAGTTGCAGGTGCGGATGGGGATTCACAGCGGGCCAGTCAGTGAAGTGGCTGACCTAAATGAGCAAGTCAACATGGCCGGGGCCGGGGTTAACATCGCCCAGCGGGTGATGGATTGTGGGGACGCTGGTCACATTCTTCTGTCTAAGCATGTGGCGGAGGACCTGGAACACTTCCCTCGTTGGCGGTCGAATCTGCACGATATCGGCGAATGCGAAGTCAAACACGGCGACCGTCTTCATCTCGTAAATCTCTACACTCAGGAAGTGGGTAATCCGGAAGCGCCGACAAAATTCCGACAAGCGGTTGAAAAGGAGGAGAGGGCAATCTCCAAGCCTGAGGGGAAGCCGTTTGCATGGCCGCGGGCATTGATCGCAGCGCTCATACTTCTCACAGCCGCTGGCGTCGGCTATTATTTTTTCTCACAGAGAGCGGGTCCGACCACGTCGGAGAAAAGCATCGCCGTGCTTCCGTTTGAGAATCTGAGTCGCGATCCGGACAACGCCTACTTTGCCGACGGAATGCAGGATGAGATTCTTGCCCGGCTGTCCAAGATCGCAGACCTGAAAGTGATCTCCCGCACCTCCACCCAGCGGTTCAAAAGCGCCCCCGGAGACTTGCGCGAGATCGCCAGGCAACTGGGCGTCGCCAATATTCTGGAGGGAAGCGTGCAAAAAGCGGCTGATCAGGTCCACATCAATGTGCAGCTCATTCGCGCAACAAACGACGAGCATCTCTGGGCGGACATTTACGACCGCAAGCTGGACAACATTTTTAGTGTTGAAGGCGAGGTCGCGGCCGCCGTAGCCGAGGCATTGAAAGCCAAGTTGACCGGTGAAGAGAAGCAACTGATAGCGGCCCGCCCGACGACCGACCTGACGGCTTACGAGCTTTATCTTAAGGGCCGATTGCTCTGGGAAAAACGCGGCGGGGACAATCTCCGGCAGGCGATCGCATTTTATGAGCAGGCGATTGCGCGCGATCCGAACTATGCGCTGGCCTACTCGGGGCTAGCCGAGGCGTATATTATCCTGCCATGGTACACGCCAACGGCACCACAGGAGGCCTTTCCGAAAGCGAAGGCTGCGGCGCTAAAAGCGCTGCAATTGGATGACAAGCTAGCCGAGGCGCACACCGGGCTCGCACGCGCGTTGGTCGAAAGCTACGACATGGCGGGGTCGATTCGGGAATTTCAGCGCGCGATTGCGCTAAACCCCAACTACGCCAATGCACACCATTGGTATGGGGCGATTCTCGGCGCCCTAGGCCGGTTGGATGAAGCAATCGCAGAGGGCAAACGCGCGATTGAACTTGATCCGCTCTCGTCCATTATCAACGCAGACTTGGGGCTGACACTGCTGAATGCGCGTCGATACGATGAGGCGATTGCGCAGTTGCGCAAGGCTCTTGAGATCGATCCAACGTTTTACTTCGCCCAGTACAATCTGGGCATGGTCCTTCAGCTTAAAGGCGATCTGCCCGCCGCGATTGCTGAATACACAAAGGCGCAACAGTTAAGCGACGATCTGGGGGCTTCGGTGATGCTCGCAACTGGCAAAGCGCAGTCAGGCGACAAAGAGGCGGCTGTGCAAATGCTGACTGAACTGGAAGAACTCAGTCGTCATCGCTTCGTGCCCTCATACTGGCGTGCGCCGCTCTACCTGAGTCTGGGGAATCGCAATGAGGCAACCCAATGGTTGGAGAAGGGTGTCGCAGACCATGAAGGTGTAGCTATCACATGGATCAAGGTTGATCCGCTGCTCGATCCGCTGCGGGGCGATCCGCGTTTCGAGGCGTTAGTGCAAAAGGTGGTCGGCGCCGAACATAAGTAACGCGGAAATCTGTCCTGGCATGCAGCACCATTCCACGCGCGTGCGCGTGCGCGAGGCAGCCGCGAAACCGCCCCGGAATCAGACGCGCCTCTCAGCGTACTGCGGAAGGTTGTCAGTAATAATGTCCCAAGGAGCACGGTCTTCGACGAATGTATGAAATTGCGGGCGAATGCCCGGATCATCATCGAACGCTCCCATACGAATCGAAACCTCGTCGCCATCCGGCCAATCACCACCAAACAGGCTTGAACCGCAGTTGCGGCAAAACGCTTTTACTGCCCCTTCGCCTTTTCCATAAACCTTGATTGATTCTTCGCCTTGCAATAGGCGAAACTGTTTTCGCCAAACCCGCGCTTGGGTACACACTGCCGTTCCAGAATGCTTTCGGCAACGATCACAATGACAGTGGCTTGCTTGGATGAAAGGTGGTTCGACCTCAAATTTTACTCCACCGCATAAACAACTCCCGCGAATCGGATTGCTCATGTCGAAGAATAACACTCGATTTAGTCAGTAACCCGAAAAAGTAACCCGTCTCCCCTCGCGTCTCATAAAACCATTCCGCGCACGCGCGAGGGTTGAGACTTTCGCGGCTCGCCGAACAACTACGCGAGTGCGCGAAGGGAGCTGCCTCGTTTAGAACTTCGCCGGGCCGTGCGCATGTGCGTGGGATTAACCAATAAGACCAAAGGCCCACTACGCATTTTTTTGGTTTGTTCCAACACTTCCAACATCAATAAACATCAATAGGGAGGCATCATTATGAAGCAAGCAATTGTCGCCCTCGCCTGCTGCGCATTGATTGCGCCGCTAGCATTGGCGCAGACGCAGTCGAAGTCTAAAAAAGAAACGGCAACTACCGAAGAGACAGTAACGGTAACTGGTCAGACCATCACAGCGATCGAGGAGGGTGCGGCGACGAGTTATCAGCCCGCCAAAACTCTCGTTATTCGAGAGGACAGCTCAAATAAGCCAGGCACATATGTTCTCAACGGGCCCGGTCACGTTGTGGACAAGACGGGAGCAGCAGTTAAAACCGCGGTTAAGCCCGGCACTCGGGTGCAGGTCTTCTTCACTAACAACGGCGATCAGCGTGTAATTGATCATGTTGTCGTTTTAGACTGAGCCTACGCGGCCGAGATTTCACTACCAAAAGCCGCACGGTTTTCTGAATCCTGCGGCTTTCTTGTAGGGACTTTGGATGGCTGATTTACGCGGCCAACAACTCTACGTCACGGTGTCCGTCCGGACCAACTCCCCGCGCGTGCGCGTGCGCGAGGGTTTGAGACTTTCGCGGCTCGCGGAAACCATACGCGCGGGCGCGAGGGGCGCGGCACTCCCGAAACTGTTGACGCCACGTTGACGTTATCAGCGTCTAAAGTGGTCGTTGTTGGTCGCAGCATCAATGCCCGAACTGAATCCCATAGTCGGCGGCGAGTTCAAAGACATTGCGAACGGCAACTGGAGGTGGCTCAGTTGGAGCAACCGCATCATCCGGGGCAGGAACCGATGTTGCTTTCAGAAATTCTTCGAATCCTGAAGGCGAGAACATGATGAGGTAATGATTAGCGACACTGCCGGAGTTACGGAGTTGGTGCGGGATATTGCGCGGGGCCATGAGAGTCTCGCCCGCTCTCAAAGTGAAGACCTCGTCTCCGACGATGGCCTCCAGTTCGCCGGAGAGGACAAAATATGCCTCATCCTCACGCGTATGTGTATGACGAGGCACACCCTTCCCGGGCGCGACTCTCAGATCGAGGAGGCAGTATGCTCCTCCCGTGTCTTCGCCCGAGAGAAGGATAGAGCCAAGGGCGACGTCAAAGTAATAACGCTTAGGCTTCGGTTGATATTTAACGGCGGGGGCGATGTTAGACATAGCTTGAAAGTTACACGCATTCCCCCGCTCTCACAGTATTCCGCTTCGACCCATTCCACGCGTGCGCGTGCGCGAGAGTTGAGACTTTCGCGGTTCGCCGAACCGATACGCGCATGCGCGAGATATATTACGTCTGCACAGTAACAAGTAATCCGAAAAAAGCCCCGACCGCCTGTTACGCCCGGTTCGTCTCAGAAAACCGTTCCGCGCACGCGCGAGTGGGTACGGCACTCCCGAAACTGTTGACGCCATGTTGACGGTATCAGCGTCGGAAATGGCCGCTTGGTGTCGCTAATGTTCGCACATGCACGAGAGGGCAACAATTCGTGCGCGTGACGCAATCTTCGAAAAAAAATTTCCCGAAACGGAGCGTCGTCGTGGCATAAAAAAATTCGCCGCCGCGCGAATGATTGGCGCGAACGGCGAAAACTAACGCCTACCGTGAGCGATGTTGCAAAATTCCCAAACTGAAAGCAAGCGCAAAGAGCCGTGGTGCGGGATTGAGGTTAACAGGCAGCGAACCCATTCCACGGGCGTGCGCGAGCGGCCCACAGCAGACCCAGTTATCCTACGCGGTTCGCCCGTCGTGCGCTCCAGAATTTCGCCAAAGTTTAGGCCGCCAACTTCCCCCAAATAAAGAGCAGAATCATCGCGCCGATAATCGACATGATGAAACCCGCCGGGTGAAACGTCGAACCTGGCTCCGGTTTGGAAAACAGGCGAGCGATCAGTCCCCCGACGATCGAGCCACCGATGCCGAGCAGCGCGGTCATTATGAAAGTCAAATGCTGCGCACCAGGCAGTATGGCGCGTGCGATCAAGCCAACTACGAACCCGACAATGATGGACCAAATAATGTGTAGCATAGATTTAATCTGCTTAAGCCTCGGAGGCTAACATGGTCGTCAAGGCCGTCACGTGCCCGCACCATTCCACGCGCGTGCGCGTGCGCGGGAGGGAGCAGCATTTTACCGAATCCGGTGACGCCATGTTGACGGTATCAGCGTCTGAAATGGCCGTTGTTGGTCGCTAATGGAAGCCAACGGCTGACCGGCGTGATGCGCCTCTGCGAGCAATCGCTCGCGCAGTCAGAAGCGGGATTCAGCCCGCCGACTCGTTTTCACGCCGCCTGACCCAACGGATGCCCGCGGCAATCGCCAGACCAAGGAGCGGCCACACGGCCCAGAATTCTCCGTGCCAGGACAAAAGGTTGATGCCGACGATGAAGAGACCAATGAGCACCAATGTCGCGATGCCGCGGTCGCCGAACTGGCCGTTTTTCACACATCTCAAAGCGCCGATCAGGGCAAGGACGAGCAGGGGCCACTTCGCCCAAAAAGCGCCCGCTCCGGTCAACAGATTCACGACGACGAGCCCGGCTCCGATAATGGCAAGCACTGCGAGCCTGGAGAGAGAGCATCTGCCGTGACCGGCAACGTAGCCCGCGCGAGGCGATGACTCCGCAGAAGCGGGCGCGGGTTGCGGAGCAGACGCTGGAGCGACCTTTGGTTCAGCTCGAGATGAACTTTCGCCCACCTTGACCGCGTAGCTCGGCACGTCCTCCGCGATGTTCTTGACCGAGAGGTTTCCCAAAAATTCGAAGCTGACAGCTACCTTGTTGCGGACCTGATCATAGACGGTGTTCGAGATGACGATACCGCCGGGCTCTGCCTGGGTCTGCAAACGGGCGGCGACGTTGACGCCGTCGCCATAGATGTCGTCGCCCTCCACGATGACGTCGCCGAGATTGATACCGACACGAAAGGCCATTCGCGTTGCGGTCGGGCGGCCGGCATTTCGCGCGGCCAATTCATTTTGCACGTCGATCGCCGAGCGTACCGCTTCAACCACGCTCGGAAACTCGGCGAGCAGCCCGTCGCCCCAGGTGTTGACCACGCGGCCGCCGTGCGACACGATCAGCCGCCCCATGGCGTCCCGATACTGCTTGAGGGTGGTTAGCGTTCTCTCCTCATCCGTCTCCATGAGGCGCGAATAGCCCTGCACATCCGCCGAGAAGATGGTCGTCAGCTTGCGTTGTGTTGCCGAGATTTGTTGGTCCTCGGAATCCGCCATGGTTTTTCAGCCCGGAGGTTTTCGTTGCGTCACTTTCCAAAAGGATAAGCATTATCCGGCCTTCTTGCGATTCATAAATGTAGCAAAGGCTCGTGGTTCGGGAAGTAGACGCAACCGCTTGAGCGGCGCTTAGCGCTGATCAAGCTGCGGGAGCGGTTACTGGCAGAAGCGCATCACGCCGGTCGGCCGTTGGCTCCATCGATTGGTTAGGTGTTTGTGGTGGCGTAGTGCGAGGCACCGAGGAAATGAAGCGAAACATAGGGCTGATCGCCGACAACCCAACTGTCGTGCGGCCTCGGTGGAATGTAGAATAGCTCGCCCGCGCGAAGCTCAGTTACTGTGCCATCCTCGAACGCAGCCGTCGCTGTGCCGGAGAGCACAAGGCCAACATGCTCAACGTGACAGTAGGCTGCGCCAACGCTCGGTCCGACATGCTGGCTCCAGCGCCAGCCCGGCTGATACGTGGCCCGACCGACCGTGATGCCGCCGAGACGGACAATCTCGAAACGCCCCTTCTCAAACTCGCGAACTTCATCTGGCGCGTCGAATCGCTTGAGAATCACTTGTAGCTCGTCGCTTGCGATCATTCGATCAGGGGCCGTTGGCCTTATCGATTGGTTAGGCTGCATCAACGTTCTTAATTTCGAACTCTACCCCTCCGAGCCACTTTGCCAAAACATTGTAGATGGCAGTAAAAATAACGAAGAAGATGAAACCGAGGACGCCCATAACAATGGGCATAAAAGAGTAGATGGTTCCCAGGATTCGAAGCTTAGGACTCCCGAAGATAATCATCGGGACACCGATAAAAGCGTAAATAAAGCCCAGCAGAACGTACATGGCTGTCATAACCTTGCTCGATTGTAAGATGGAGATGCGGATGATTTGTTTTGTCATAACTCGTGGTGACTAGTGTGTGTGTGTGTTTCGTCGCAGTCTAGCGAGACAGAGATAAGCCAGCGCAGGGTGTTCTGGCAAACACGCTGGAGTTGCAACTCAAATGGGCCGTCGGCTTCATCGGCTGGTGAGATGTCTATTTCAAAAGGCCCATCGAGGCCCAGCCGCTATATGGTCAATCTCTTCTCTCGCATCTTAGACCAGAAAGGATGACAAATGCAGTTCTTGGTGCATCGGTATCTTAAATTTTCCCGATTGTGAAGGCTTACACTGCTGAGCAAATCGCGATGCAAGCTTGGTTATGGAACGCTTCGAAAGGACTGACATGACGACATATCAATACGCGACCGTACGCGGCCGAAAAATCTTTTATCGTGAGGCAGGCAACCCAAACAATCCGACGCTGCTCCTGCTTCATGGCTTTCCCACCTCAAGTCACATGTTTCGTGACCTCATTCCGATGCTGGCAGGCCGTTTTCGTCTTGTCGCGCCGGATTTCCCGGGCTTTGGGCAATCCGATATGCCGGCACGCGAGGCCTATGATTACACCTTCGCGAATATTGCCACCACGATCGCCGAATTCACTGACCAACTCGGGCTTAAAAAGTTTGCGATCTACATTTTTGACTACGGTTCTCCCGTCGGTCTCCGCGTCGCCTTGCGAATGCCTGACCGCATCTCTGCGATCATTAGCCAAAACGGTAACGCTTATGAAGAGGGCCTGAGCAGCGGCTGGGACCCGATTCGCGCCTATTGGAAGGATGCATCTCAGGCAAATCGCGACGCCCTCCGTGTATTCCTCAAGCCGGAAACCACGATTTTCCAGTACACCCACGGCGTTCCCGATCCAACCGTCGTGTCTCCTGATGGCCGATCGCTGGACGATTTTTA